>Ga0326728_10010328_pt1 | contig 21912 bp, 17 predicted proteins | sample MB3enrmetagenome_FD_207602 | JGI IMG/M metagenome (GOLD analysis project Ga0326728, IMG submission 207602) | Lab enriched peat soil microbial communities from McLean, Ithaca, NY, United States - MB31MN | ecosystem: Environmental > Terrestrial > Soil > Wetlands > Peat | place: USA: New York... | reverse complement strand
CTTCGACGCGATAGAGCGCCTCGACATACTCGACTGCAACGCAGGCAGCCACGGACGCCCCTTTGCGACGAACTTCAACCCGGAGATCAACGTCCGCGAGGTGACGCAGGTCGTGCGCCGCTGGGAGGACGGCGCATGGGTCGAGACGCCCGCTATAATCGAGGACGGGAGCGTCCATTTCACCTTCGACTACCCCGTCGCAGGCCCGAAGGAAAGCTACCTGCTTTATCACGAAGAGCTCGAATCTCTCGTCCGGCACGTGCCGTCGCTGGCGCGGGCGAGGTTCTGGATGACCTTCTCCGATAATTACCTCAACCACCTGCGGGTGCTGAAGGACGTGGGCATGACGCGAATCGACGAAGTGGACTACGAAGGCTGCAAGGTCGTCCCCCTGAAGTTCCTCAAGGCCCTGCTTCCCGAGCCTGCCTCCCTCGGACCGGCCTACACCGGCAAGACGGTGATCGGCAATATCATGAGCGGGAAGAAGGACGGTAGACCCGTCACCAAATACATCTACAACGTGTGCGACCACGCGGAGGCGTTCAGGGAGACGGGCACGCAGGCGGTGGCCTACACGACGGGCGTACCCGCGATGATCGGCGCGATGATGCTCATGACGGGCCTCTGGCAAGGCGAGGGGGTATACAACATTGAGCAGCTCGACCCGGATCCGTTCATGGACGCCCTCAACCGGCACGGCCTTCCCTGGCGCGTAGTCGAGCACGCGCCGCTGCCTTAAAGACTCCGGGGCCTACGATGGACGCCGCCCGCCTCAAGGATGCCAAAAAAAAGCGCTTCGAAGCGGCTGAAGGCCGGTTCCTCGCGATTGCCGCCGGGCCGATCGGGACGCCCGTCTACCTCCTCGACGAGACGCTTATCGAAGAAAACATGCGCATCCTCAAATACGTGAAAGACCGGACGGGCTGCAAGATACTCCACGCCCTGAAGGCCTTCGCCTCCTTCGCCGTCTTTCCTATGATGCGCAGGCATCTCGACGGCACGTGCGCGAGCGGCCTCAACGAAGCGAGGCTCGGCCGCGAACTATTCGGCGGTGAGGTGCACACCTTCGCTCCTGCCTACAGGGAGGAAGAGATAGGGCGTATATTGCGCTACTCCGACTGCGTCATATTCAACTCGTTTTATCAGCTCGAAAAATACGGGAAGGCCGCGCGGAGAAAGGGGGTCCGGGTAGGCCTGCGGGTAAACCCCGGACACTCGGAGATCGCGACGGACATGTACAACCCCTGCAAGCCCCGCTCGCGGCTGGGGATTACGCATGGTGTATTCAAAAGGGAATTTCCGGGGCATGTGGGAATCGTGGACGGCCTCCACTTCCATGCTCTCTGCGAGCAGAACGCGGACGTCCTGGAGCGGGTCCTGGCATCCTTCGAGAAATTGTACGGCCCGTACGTCGAAGGGCTGCGGTGGGTAAATTTCGGCGGCGGCCACCACATAACGCGGGACGATTACGACCTCGACCGCCTCATCCGGTTGGTGACAGGCTTCAAGAAGCGATACGGCGTCCAGGTATACCTGGAGCCGGGGGAGGCGAGCGTCCTGAACGCGGGCGTGCTCGTCTCGTCCGTCCTCGACATCGTCCATAACAAGGGCGCGATAGCCGTAATGGACGCCTCGGCTGAGGCGCACATGCCGGACGTGCTGCTCATGCCCTACAGGCCGTATATCATCGGCTCAGCCCTCCCAGGCGAAAAGAAGCATACCTACCGCATAGCAGGGCCTAGCTGCCTTGCCGGCGATGTCGTGGGAGATTATTCCTTCGACCGGCCGCTTGAGCGGGGCGACAGGCTCGTCTTCACCGACATGGCGCTCTATACGATCGTCAAGAACACGACGTTCAACGGCGTGGGCCTACCCGCGATCGCCGTGCTTCGACCCAGCGAAATGATCGAAACTGTTAAGAAATTCGGCTACCGGGATTACAGGGCACGGCAGTCGTAAAAGAGCATTTAGAAGGCAGCGGTAAGAGCGGGCTGTACTACTCCCTAGCGTGGGATGTAAGAGCCCGTTTTGTTATAATTAGCAGTACCGCAAACCCCCGGCTCTGCCGGGGGTGGTGACTAACCGACATCGCTTAAGGGGGTAAACCATGTTACGCCATGACATAGCCGTTCTCGGCGCGGTCGCCGCACTCTTCCTGTGCCCGGCGGCGATGCCCGCTCTTGCGGCCGACGCGCCGACCGTCTCGCAGGTGCTGACCGATGTGGACAAGCTGCTGAAGGAGAACCCGATGCCGGCCGGGGCGACCTCCCAGTTGATAAAGATCGCGGAGGACCCGACGGTGAGCGTCTACCTGACAACGACGCTCCCGGGCGCAAGCCTCGCGCCGCACGTACACAAGAGCCACGACGAGACCGAGTACGTGATCAGGGGGACGGGCAGACTGTTCGTGAACGGTGAGTGGGCGGATATGGGGCCGGGAAGCGTGCATTTTAATCCAATGGGCAAGGTGCACGGGGCGATCAATAATGGCAAGGAGCCGCTGGTGGTGCTCATCATGTTCACCCCGGCGATGACGGAAACGGACAGGCACTTTGTGAAGTAGCGCAATCCCACCCACAAATAGTGTACCGCCCGCTCTTACCGCCGCCGCAGTCATTGGCGACCCACGCGGCGTGCCGCCGCGCGGGTACCCCGGCGCCCCCTCCAGGTAACCGCCTGTTTTAGCCGGGTACCCGCGTGCTCCCAACTCTTTATTCGCGGGTGGCAACCCCTCTCAGACAGGCAAAGAATATGCGCTTTATACGATTGCGGCGGTCGCGGCGTGGAGGAGCGCACTGTACGGTATATTAGAACCGAGCACCGGGGAAGAGCGCGGAGCACGCAGGCGACTTGACTTTAGCGAGTCGCGTGCGTTCGCGAAAGCGGAGGCAAAAGATCGATTTAACGCGCAGCGTCGCGAGTCCAGCCGCAAAGAGCATTGGTTTAGCTTTCTTGCCTGTCGCTTTTTGCCTTTGCTCTCGCAACAGACACCGCAACGGGTCCCCTTACCCACCCGCCTGCTTCACCAGGCGCCCGTACAGCTCTCGCACATGCTTCACCGGCACCACTTCGATCCCCGCCGGCCGTTCCCCCGCCGGCGGGCAAAAGACCTTCTGGATATGCAGTCTCTCGCACTCTCTCAGCCTCATCTCCGCGGCCACGACCCGCCTTACCTCCCCCGTCAGGCCCACCTCCCCGAAGAAGGCCGCGTCGTTCCATCCCTCGTCCCTCTGGCTCGAAAGTATCGATGCGGCTACGGCGAGATCGACGGCAGGCTCGGCAACTTTGATGCCCCCCGTCAGGTTGACGTAGACATCCCGGTCCGAGAAAGGCATGCCCAACGATTTCTCTAATACCGCCACCAGTATGAACAAGCGGTTCACGTCGTAGCCGATGGAGAGCTTCTTCGGGAAGGAGAAGCTCGTCTTCGGGCATATGGCCTGCACCTCGATCACCAGCGGCCTCGACCCGGTGACGTGGGGAAAGAGCGTGCTTCCAGGCCCGGCCTGCCCCCGCTCCGACAGGAAGTAAAGGGACGGCTCCACGCTGACCAGCCCCGTCTGCCCCATCTGGAAGAGGCCGATCTCGTCAACGGGGCCGTACCTGTTCTTGATCGCCCGGAGCATCCGGTAGGGCATGGTCCTGTCTCCCTCGAAATAGAGGACCGTGTCCACCATGTGCTCCAGTATCTTCGGGCCCGCGATGGCCCCTTCCTTCGTCACGTGCCCTATGAATATGTGGGTGATCTCCCGGCCTTTAAGCTCCCTTATCAGCCTGGAGCTTACGTCCCGGATCTGGCTCGCGCTCCCCGGCAAAAAGGCCATCCTCGCATTGTAGATCGACTGTATCGAGTCGATGATAAGAAAACCGTAGTCCCCCTTTTCGACTGCTGCCGTGATGTCGTCGAGGCGGTTCGTCACGAGGAACGCGAATGGCGACTTGAGGCCGAGGCGCTTCTTCCTCCCCGCAAGCTGCTTCAGGGACTCTTCCCCCGAGACGTAGAGCACCCGCGCGCCCAGGTCGGAGAGCCTCGACGCCACCGCGAAGGAGAGGGTCGTCTTGCCTATGCCGGGGTCGCCGCCCAGGAGTATCGACGAGCCTTTCGTAAGGCCGCCCCCGAGGACGCGGTCCATCTCGTCGATGCCTAAGGTGATCCGCTCTTCGGCGATCTCCTCGTCTTCCACGGTGACGGGCGCTGCGGCCGGCCCTGCGCCTGCGCTTTCCGGCTCCGCCTCGAACTCCCGTATCGTGTCCCAACTGCCGCACCTGGGGCATTTCCCGACCCACTTCGGGGTCTCATAGCCGCAGGAGTCGCACATGAAGGTCGTCTTGCGCTTAGCCATCCTTACTTTTCCTTCCCGGCCTTTTTAAGGAAAGACGCGGCCTCGCAAAGTAGCGCCTCAAGGGCATCCGGCGCGTCCGGCATCTCGTGGGGCGCCACCTCCAGGCTCACCGCGCAGTCGTAGCCCGCCTCCTCCAGGGCTTCCAGCAGCCGCTCAAGGGGAAGCTCCCCGGCCCCCGGAAATAAGTGGCTCCGCTCCGCTGCGTAGTCGCTCAGGTGTATATGCTTGAGCCTGCCCGTCCCGGCATAGGCAAGAAATGCGTCGATCGCGTCGTGCTCGAAGGTGGCGAGGTGCGTCGTATCGAACGTGAAGTAAAGGTTCCTCTCCAGGCCGAACTTTATGAGGTCTTTGAAGTTGTTGAGCACGTAGGGCCTTCGCTTGACCTCCCCTCCCACCAGTGGCATGTTCTCAAGGGCGACGCACGCCTTGGAGCACCCCAGCTCCTTCTGAAAGTCCTTCACCTTCCTGAACCACCGGAGGAAGGAGAACTCCAGGTGGAACCACGAAGGGGGATGAAAGCAGACAACGGGTATGTCGAACTCGTCCGCAAGGCGCACGCTCTTCGTCAGGGCCTGCACCTGGTTGCCCCAGGAGCGCAGCCTCTCGAAGGGCACGTGGAGCGCGAGGGCGGGGAGGATGGAGACGGCCTCGGCCAGCGTCTCCTTGTATGCTTCATCGTCCAGGTGGCGCTGGATGACGAGGTCGCACCCGTCGAAGCCCGTCTTGCGCGCAAGGGCGAAGATCTCTTTCAGGGGGAGATGGGCAAGGGAGCCGGTCGAGAAAAGGACTTTATACGATGACAATGGCGTCGTCCACGTCCGAAAGCATACGGTATCCGTTCTTCTCCAAAAGGACCGTATCCTCTATGCCGCTTGCGCCGCCCCTGGGGAAGACCATCTTCGGCTCTACGGCAAAGGTCATCCCCTCCTCAAGCAGATAGTCGTGCCTGGGGGCAAGGTATGGCAATTCGCTCAGCTCGACGCCGATCCCGTGGCCGAGGAAACGGGTCTTATATCCGTTATATCCGAGGTAATAAGGGCCGAAGCCCGCCTTTTCAGCGAGCTCGACGGAGTACTCGTAGAGGGCCGAGGCGCTCGCCCCTTCCACGGCCCTGTCGAGCACCTTCCGCTCTATGTCCCTGCATACGTAATATGCGCGGACGAAGCGCTCCGGCATGTAGCCTATGGCGTACATCCTCGTGAGGTCCATATGATAGCCGTGGTAGTTTATGCCGAAATCGACGAGTATAGGCTCGCCCCTGCGCATCTTCTTGCGGCTCGCCCCGACGGGGAAAGCGGGGGAGAGGCCCAAGCCCCCCATGGGCGAATCCGACTGGCTCACTATGCTGCCCGTGCCGCCAGACAAAATGTGCCAGGTGTACGGCTCGTAGTTGAGGGACCGCATCCGCAGGAGGCCCTCGTGACCGAGGGGCTTTGCATAAGCCTCGAGCAGCCCCCCAAGCTCGATCTCGCTCATGCCCTCTCTCAGCAGCTCCGGTATCTTGCCGTAGACCTTCTTCGAGATGGCGGCCGCCTTCTCCATGATCGCGATCTCGAAGGGTGATTTTTTCTTCCGCACCTCCTTCGCCAGCGGGGAGGCGTCGGCGAACTCCACGCCCGGAAGGAGGCCCGCGTACCTCATAACCATATTATAGGGCATGACGTCGAGCTGGAGGCCGACCCTCTTCATCCCTTTCACGAAGGGGCGTATCTCTTCGAGGGACGTGAGGGGCACTATCTTTTCAAGGGGCGATTCCTGCATGGCCCGTTTGAGCTCCCTTTTGACGAAGAGCATGGGCGGACCGTCGAGGGGCACAAGCAGGAAGGCGTCCTGCATGGTGCCGGAGAAATAGAAGTAGTCGATCTTGTAATGGAAAAAGGCCGCATCCAGGCGGCCTTTTTCGATAAGCGGTCTAACTCTCTCGATACGCGCCCGCACTTCGCTTTCAGGCGTCAGGAGTATCGCGGACTTCTTACTCATCCTTCCACACGGCTTTTCTCTTCTCCAGGAATGCAGTGATGCCTTCCCTTGCGTCCTTCGTTGCCATGCAGCCGTTGAGGTAGATGATCTCCGCTGCGTTGAGGGACTGGGCGAAATCGAGGCTCAGGCCCGCCTTGATCGCCTTCTTCGTCCAGATTATCACGGGCCTGCTCTTGTTGAGAAGCTCACCCAGGAACTTGGCCGCCCCTTCCGCAAAGCCCTCGGTCGGGAAAACGGCGTTGACGAGCCCCAGGCTTTCCGCCTCTTTCGCGCTTATGATCTTCCCGGAGAGGAGCAGCTCGTAAGCCTTTTTCAGGCCCATGATCTTCGGGAACCAGGCGGCCGCGACGGGCGGGAAGACGCCCACGGCGATCTCCGGCTGGCCGAACCTCGACCTCTCGGAGGCTACGACCATGTCGCAGAAGGAGATAAGCTCGCACCCTCCGCCAAGGGCGACGCCGTTCACGAGGGCCACGGAGGGCACGTCGATCTCGACCATGTTGCGGAACATCCTGTGGAACTGGTTGATCATCTCGGCCGCTTTGTCCTCCGTGTGGTCCTCGACTGCGGCCCCGCTCGAAAACGCCTTCTCTCCCGCGTGGTTGAAGACAAGGAGCTGCAGGGAGGCGTCTTTCTTCACGTCCGCGAGGACCTCGTTGATCTCCCGCATCATGACTGTGGTGAGCCAGTTGAGCGGCGGCGTGTTGAGGGTGATCGTCGCCTTCTTGTCTTTCTTCTCATAGATTATATATTGGTAAGCCATCAGAGTTCCCCCCTTCTTGCGTCTTTAGCGGCGGCCGGCCCGCTAAAAGGGCCGCCGCCTCGTTCGCGCCGCTGTAATATTTATCACGCCCGGGCCGCCGGTTCCACAAGTTTTGTGGAGGCTCCGCCTGGGCGAAAAAAAGGGGGGCAAAAATGCCCCCCTATGTTTCCTGCCGCGCTTACTTCGCCTGCGGTTTGCCCATGACTTCTTCCATGAACTTCTCGTCCACCAGTGCGCCCTGCGCGATGAGCTGGCGGTTCTTGATGAAGTCGATGGTGTCTACGCCCGTGATCTTCTTCGTGTTGAAGGCGCCGAAGCCGAGGAAAGCCTCGCCCATCATGTTCGTTGCCAGCCAGTACCTGTGTTCGTTCTTCATCATATCCCAGAAGAACTTCTTCTTCTGCCTGATGCCGTCGATCGATTTCATGAGGCAGCCGGGGAAGAGGTTCGCAAAGATCCAGATGATGCGGTTGACCTCGGCGTCCATGAGGGAGAAGTCGTAGTCGTTGTTCTTCAGCTTGTCGTTGACCCAGGCCCTCGCTTCCTTGAAGGCGTCGCCGCCTTTATACTCGCCGTAAACGATCCTGCCGCCGTCGACGAACTTGTCCGTGATGATCTGCGGGTTGCGCACCCAGTTGCCCTTGTCGTCCTTGAGAACGGGGAAGACGTTCGTCAGAAGGCCCTTCCACCACATCTTGTAGGCCGTCCACATCTCGCAGCTTACGCAGCTCCACATGGCGTCTTCGATGCTGAAATAGTGGGGCAGGAAGTCGGAGGCGCCGCCCACGGGGGCGGAGCCGTGCCTCGGGCCTGCCTGGCCGAAGATCGCCAGGTCGGAAGTGACCGTGATGTCGCACGCGGTGCCGATCTCCTGGCCGCCTGCGACCCTCATGCCGTTCACCCGGCAGATGACCGGCTTCTTGCACATGAGGATGGAGTCGACCATGTTGTTAAAAAGCTCCATATAGGAGCCGTACTCTTCCGGCCTCATGCTGTAGTATTCGGAATACTCTCTCGTGTTGCCCCCCGTGCAGAAGGCGTTGGGGCCCGTGCCGGTGAAGACTACGGCGACGACCTCGCGGTCCGTAGACGAGTTCTCGAAACCGGCGATGACGCCCTTCACCATCTCCGTGGTATAGGAGTTGTACTGGGCGGGGTTGTTCAGGCGTATCCAGGCGGAGTAGAGGCCCGGGACTACGTTCCCCTTGAGGTCCGTCAGGGGTTTCTTCTCGTACACGGTGCAGGGGGCTTCCGTGCCCCAGTTCTCTTTACCGTGCCTGCTGTGGTCCTTCATTCCATGTTCTCTTGGCATCCAGCTCAGTGACATATGGTTCCCTCCTGATATTTGTGGATTTTTAGAAATCCGGTTTCAAGACGACCCTTTTGGCCGGTGAACCCGCTTTGTGGATCTCGTCGAACGTGGCGGCTATCGTGCTCATCGGCCGTACATCGACAAACGGGTCTATGACGATCTTCTTCTTCAGCACCATATCGAGGACTATCGGGTAATACTCGGGCAGGCAGCCCCAGGTGCCGATGATCTCGGCGTCGAACGCCATGAGCTTCGACAGCATGTATTCGTTCTTCGACATGCCGAACCCCACCACGACGAGCTTGCCGATAAAGGAGAGGAGGTCGAGGGCGAGGTCCTGGCCGGCCTTTGTCCCCGTTACCTCGAAGATCTTCCATCCCGTGTTGGCAAGGCCCCTCGATTTGCAGAGGTTCCTCCATTCACCCACGACGTCCTTGTTCGCCTTATCCACAGTGCTGATTACCGCGTCGCAGCCGTATTCGAGCGCCCGCTGCAGCTTCTCCGGGTTCCTCGCTATGCCGACGACGGTCTTCGCGCCGAGGGCCTTCACCGTCTGCGCCATGTAGACGCCCACGCCGCCCGTCGCGCCGATGATGATGACGTTGTCGCCCGGCTGGAGGTCGGCCCTCTTCGACGCCTGGTACGGGGTGGTCACCGCGTCGGCTATGACTGAAAGCTGCTCCAGCTTGTAGCCCGCCTTGTCCGCGACGAGGCAGAGGTCGATCGACGGCACGGGTATGTGGCTCGAAAAACCGCCGTAGATGCCCAGGCTGTTGCCGGGCATTTTCTGGGCGAGGCACCTGTTGCCCCTGCCCGTCTTGCAGAGGATGCACTGCCTGCAGGGCATGACGGCGGGGATGATGACCTCTTTCCCGACCCACGCGGGATCGCCCGCCAAGACGGTGCCGCTGATCTCGTGCCCGAGGGTCAACGGCGGCTTGCTGACGGTGGGAACGCCGTCATAGAAGTAGCCAAGGTCCGTGTGGCATACGCCGCAGCCGGCGACCTCCACGAGCACGTCCCCTTCCTTGAGGGGCGGTACGGGTATCTCCGTCTTTGCCAGCTTGCCGGGGGTAACCTCGCCCGTCTCCCTGTTCTTGGAAGTCGGCGTCACCATTTGCCATGTTTTGATTGAAGCTGGTACATCGGCCATAAAAACACCTCCTATTATTTTTATTTCAACTCCGTGTGCCTTTTCGATCCCGATCCTACGTCATTCCGTAGCCGCCATCGACGCACAGGAGCTGGCCGGTAATATACCGCGCATCGTCGGAAGCGAGAAAGACAAACGCGGGAGCAACGTCCTCAGGCTCCGCGTATTTGTTCAAGAGTATGCGCCGCATGTAGATCTCTCTCATCTTCTCGTCGTTTTGCAGCGTGCTGGTCATTTCCGTCGTAACGATCCCCAGGGAGATCACGTTCGCAGTCACGTTGAAGCGGGCAAGCTCACGGGCGGCCGACTTGGTGAGCGTCACCACCCCGCCCTTCGCTGCCGCGTAGTGGATCTGCCCCGTCGTCCCGACGATGCCCGCAACGGATGTGACGTTGACGATCCGGCCGTACTTCTGCTCCATGAAGTACTTCGAGGCCGCCTTGATGCAGTGCCAGGGGCCCTTCATCTGGATGTTAACGACCTCGTCCCACAGCTCGTCGGACAGCTTGTGGAGCATGGCGGGCTTCGAAATGCCGGCGTTGTTGATAAGGATCTGTACAGAGCCGAAGTTCTGCACGCACGCATCGACAACCCGCTGTGCATCCTCCCACTTAGCTACGTCCCCCTGGACGGCCACGGCCTTCCGCCCTATCGCCTCGATCATCCCCACTACTTCCTTTGCAGCCCTCTCGTTGCCCGCGTAATTGACTACTACGTTAGCTCCCTCTTTGGCAAAGGCCAGTGAGATTGCGCGACCTACACCCCTCCCGCCGCCGGTTACCACAGCGTTCTTACCTTCCAGCTTCATGGGAACCTCTCTTTCTTGTCTTTGTGAAAATTGTAACAAAACTAGAGCATTTTATCTGCAACAGAAATTTATGTCAAGACAAAACCGCTCGGTCCTCGCTCAATGCATCGCCGGACCGTAAGTATGCCGTCCGCCGATAGGGAGCCGATTGACGGCGGGGACTGCGCACCCCGAAAAAAACCCGGCCCGCCCGCAGGTCGGCGCTTTTAGCCAAGGGCGCGCTCGAGCACGCCGGCCAGCTTGCTGCAATATTTCTCCGTCACCTCGGGCGACGGACCCTCCACCATGACCCGGCACATGCTTTGCGTGCCCGAATACCTGACGAGCACCCGGCCTTCCTCGCCGAGGGCCTCCTCGACCTCCCGGATCGCCCGGGCGATCTCCGGCACGGAGTCGAGGCTCGGCTTCCTCTTTACGCTCACGTTGATAAGCTTCTGGGGAAAGACGTCCATCATCGCCGCGAGCTCGGACAAGGGCTTGCCCGTTCTCACCATCGCCGCGACCACTTGCATGGCCGTGATGATGCCGTCTCCCGTCGTATGGTGGTCGAGGAAGATCATGTGCCCCGATGCCTCCCCGCCTATCGCGCCGCCGAGACGGATCATATCTTCGAGGACGTACCGGTCGCCGACGCTCGAGGCGCAATGGTTGAGGCCGTGCCTGCGGCAGGCGACTTTCAGGCCGAGGTTGCTCATGACGGTGCTCACGATGAGGTCGTTCCTCAGCAGGCCCTGCTCCTTCATCACCAGGCCGCACAGAAAGAGTATCTGATCGCCCGTCAGGGGCTTCCCTTTTTCATCGACGGCGACCAGGCGGTCCCCGTCGCCATCGAAGGCAAGGCCTATGGCCGCGTCCGTCTCGACGACCTTCCTGCTCAGATCGTCCGTGTGCTGTGAGCCGCAGCTTTCGTTGATGTTGAGGCCGTTAGGCGCGTTGTGGATGACCTCGACCCGGGCGCCGAGCTCCGTGAACGCGACGGGGGCGATCTTGTAGGTGGCGCCGTTGGCCACGTCCAGCACGATCTTCATCCCCTCCATGGAGAGGTCGCGGGGAAAGGTATTTTTCAAAAAGACAATGTAACGGCCGTTCACGTCTTCCATGCGGAACGCCTGCCCCATCTCCCGGGCAGGCGGCAGGTGGCGCTCCAGCTCGCCGCCGAAAATGAGGTCCTCAAGGGCTGCCTCTTCCTCGTCGCTCAGCTTGAAGCCGTTCCCGTTGAATATCTTGATCCCGTTGTCTTCGTATGGGTTGTGCGAGGCGGAGATCACTATGCCTGCGTCGGCCCTCATGCTTTGCGTGATGTAGGCTATGCCTGGCGTAGGCAGGACACCGACCAGATAGGGATACCCGCCCATCGAGGTGATGCCTGCCTCCAGGGAGCTCTCGAGCATGTATCCAGAGATGCGCGTGTCCTTGCCTATGACGATCCTCGTCCTGTGGTGCTGCTTCCGCAAAAGGTGGGCGACCGCCTGGCCGACGCCGAAGGCGATCTCCGATTTCATGGGGTAGCGGTTCGCCTCGCCCCTTATGCCGTCAGTCCCGAATAGCTTCCCCATCGAGGGCGCTCCTGAAAGGATTCACACAGAGTTCGATGCCCCGGCCCGTACGTCCGCCGCCGGCGATCACAATATTATAAAACAAAAGAGGCGGCAAGGGTGATTTTTCGGTAAAGGAAAGCGGAGGTACATGCACGGGCCTAACAACTGCCATGGCGTCCGTTGCGAGAGCTGAACTGCCGTCGGACCCCTCCGGGGCCGGGCCGCCGCAATCGTATGAAGCGCATATTCTTTGCTTGCCTGAGGGGGGACGACCCGCTAAAGCGGGTACCCCGATGCAGCTTTGCCGCCGGGTACCCGCCCGACCGGAAGGGAGGGGAGGGTGGTGGGCGCTGAGCCATCGGAAGATTTTTTGCCTGTGTGAGGGGGGAGGCTCCGGCAGCTTTGCTGCTGGAGGGGGCGCTGAGCCCCAATAATTGCGCGGCGGCAAGAGCGGGTTTTACTGTATATATAGTTGGGATGTTAAGACGTCGATTATACAACGAGACGCTTGCTTAGCCCGCTGCCTTTGACAGTTCCTTATCGAACGTGAAGACCTTCATGCTGCGGGCCTTGGCCCTGGCCGCAAGGAGGCAATCGACGAAGTCGAGACCGGTCCGGCCGAATAGACGAAGGGCCTCCAGGTATTCCGACCGGCTTCTCGCCGCGATACCTTTATAAAGAAGAAGGGCGCTCAGCGTCTCGACGGTCTGCTTCTTCGGCACCCGGTAGTATTTCAGCAACACGTAGACGGTTTCCGCCAGCACGCCTTCCGTAATCTCGATAGGCTGCTCACCCGTCCGCGCGCGCGCGAAAAGCCCCTCCGCCTTCGCGTAGAGATCGGGGACATCTTTCAGCAGGTACCGGAGGAGAGCGTTCGTATCGACGAGGACGGCGCTATTCTTTTGCCTTCTCATCGGCCACTTCTTTCCAGACCTTCCTGCGAATGTCTCTGAGAGGCACGTGCCTCGCGGCATATTTCGCGAGCGCTCCGCCGACGCTCCTGACGGGCCTTATGATTACCGTATCGTCCGCCAGGACGAACTCGACGGTAGTGCTGCCCAGAAGACTCCTTACCTTCTTGGGGATCGTCACCTGTCCCTTTGAAGTAATCTTTGCAGTAATCTCCATTACTTTCCTCCCTAGCATTACTTACGATAATAGTAATGCATTGTCGGGGAGTATGTCAAGCCGTTTCAACATCGCGCAATAAATGACCCTGCGGCAAGCAGCAGGGTCATTTCGTGAGCGGGGAGGCTCGCCGGGCAAAGCCCGGCGAGGGGGCGCCGGCGGGGTACCCACGCAGTGGGTCGCGCGCGGCGGCACGCCGCGTGGGTCGCCGATAATTGCCGTGGTAAGGTGTGCCAAAGCTCCAAGGATGATAGTCGGATGCAAAGGGCGCGGGAACGAAAGAGCGCGCAAAACGGTTCTTAAATTTGAAACCGCACGGTTTTTATGTTAAATGATGCTGTCCTTAAACCTTTCCGAAGGGGACGAAAACAGGCCGGGCAGAGGGAAATCATGGGTGTTTCGCTTTTGGAAGTCAGGGACGTGAGCTACGCGCTCAACGGGAAGAAGATACTGGAGCGCGTCTCGTGGACGGTAAGGCGGGGAGAGCACTGGGCGATCCTAGGGCCTAACGGCGCAGGGAAGACGACCCTCCTCAAGATCGTCTGCGGCTACCTCTGGCCGAACGCCGGCGGGAAGGTCTACCGGAACGGGGAGTCGTCCATCGATATGGGCAGACTGCGGAGGAGCATCGGCTGGGTGACATCGACCCTCTACACCGACATACCGGCGGGCGAGCCTGTCCTCGACACGGTGGTGTCGGGCAAGTACGCCCAGCTCGGCCTCTGGACGTTCTCGTGGGAAAAGCCGACCCATGACGACATCGCTGCCGCCCGCGGCCACCTTTCTGCCCTCGGCTGCGCCCGCCTGGCAGGCCGGACGTTCGGCAGCCTCTCCCAGGGGGAGCAGCAAAAGGTGCTCATCTGCCGCTCCCTCATGGCCGCGCCCTACCTGCTCATACTCGACGAGCCATGCGCAGGCATGGACCCCGGCGCAAGGGAGACGTTCCTTGCCGCCCTGCTGTCCCTCGGAAGGAAGGGCGACTTGCCGGCACTCGTCTACGTAACCCACCACCCGGAGGAGATCCTCCCGATCTTCAACCGCACCCTCGTCCTCTCAAAAGGGAAGGTTGCGGCAAAGGGGGAGACGGGGGCGATCCTCACGGCGCCCACCCTTAAACGGCTGTATGGGGTCTCGGTCGAGCTTATGAAAAGGAACGGGCGCTACTGGCCCGTGCCGAAGTGAGCCGTCTACCCTTTTGCCGGTGCCGCCCGGCCGGCCGCCGGGGACAGCGGGTCTCGACGGTATTGTCGATCCCACCCGGCCCTTTCGACATTCTTTTCCCCGCGCAGTAAAGCCCCGCCGGCGCACAAATCCGGATTTCACCTGCAATTCCCGCTTCTTACGGACGAGGGACGCCTTTGGCACGGCCATTGCTTGTAATGCATTGAAAGAGAGAGCAAGCGTGTTTTTACCGATAAAGAGATATTCTGCAGCAGCCGACCTGTTGGGCATCTGGGACATGGCGCACCTCTGGAACGTGCTGTGGCAGGTCCAGCAGGCATGGATATTTCAGCAATCCCTCCTCTTCGCGATACCCCTGCTCATCGACACCGGGAAGATCGCCCAATGGAGAAGAGGGTGGAAGCCCCTAAAAGCGTCCCACGTCTTTCCCCTTGCTCAGGGTGCGGGGTTGGCAGGAGCAGCGCAACCCGGTTTCACAGCGAAGCCAACTCCGTACCCTTCCTCCCTGTTTCAGGCGCCTGCGGCAGTCGCCCTGAAGGTGCTTGCGGCTGCGCGCGCATACGCCTGCGGGTTGCTGCACCGCTTTTCTTCCGGCGGCTTCCCGGGCCGTCTCCTGCTCAGGCCCGTCCGTATCGAATAGGCGCAACAGACCCTGCATGCCAAGCTATCGGGGAATCGAAAAGTTGACATGCCTCGCCATTTATCTTACCTTTTGATGTAGGGGCCGCATGGCAGGTAAGAGCCCGTTCTGTGGGCAATATGGGAAAATGCGCCGGCACTTTCTGGAGTCTGCTTTTGGTCCTCTATTTTGCATACGGCTCTAACATGGACCTCGTCCAGATGGGCAACCGCTGCGAGCGGGCCGCCACGGTGGGCACTGCGACGCTCCCCTTCTACTGCTTCATAATCAACTCCCACGGCGTAGCGACCGTCGTGCCCGACCGCACCTCGGCAGTGCTGGGCCTCCTGTGGCAAATCTCGGAGAGCGACGAGCGCGCCCTGGACGGCTACGAGGGGGTCGAAAGCGGCGCCTACAGAAGGGCGTACTTCGATGTCGAGATGCCTGACGGGAAAAAGGTCAGGGCCCTCGTCTACGTGGCGACCGACAGCACGCCGGGTAAGCCCCGGCCGGGCTACCTCGAGCGGATTCTTTCGGCGGCCAAGGCATGCGGCCTGCCAGAGACCTATCTGGGCCAGCTAAGGCCCTGGCTGCAGTAAGCCCTGCCCCCGCCGGGGCCGCGTTCAAAAAAATTTGTCTACACGGGAAGAAAAACCGAAATATCGTAGTCTTATAAGGTGTCAGGCGTACTATGAGCGCAGATGAGAGAGCAGCAGGATTGCCGGGGATCGAGGCATTCAGGGGGGAGGACTGCCTCGATTTCGCAACCCTCGGCCTTTTCGCCGAAGGCAGGCTGCCGGAGCAGAAAAGAGAGGCCGCTGCAGGCCACCTTCTTGCGTGTCCTTATTGTCTCAAGCAGCTCAACGACATGATGGAGATGCTCTATTACGAGAAGCTTCCGAGAAGGCTCTCGCCGAGGCTTGCCTGGAGGCTGAGGAGGCTGTGCCCGGAGGCGGCAGAAAAAAAGTCCCGGGGCCGGCTGAGGCAAAAGCTCATCCAGAGGGTCAAGGCCGCGGCCAGGTCTTTGTCCGGTCGGTGGCGATACGGGGCACTGGGCCTGGCCGGCGCGCTCGTCGTGGTAGTAGCTTGTCTTTCCTTCATCCTGAGGCCTGCGCCCTCGACGCCCGCCGCTCCCCGCGTCGATGCCCGCTCCTTCGTCAACGTGCAGGCCCTCGACGATGAGGGGAGGGTCGTAAGCGCGACAAAGGGCGTGGTGGTCGATTCCGGGGGGTTTCTGGCATCGAGCCTCCATCCCCTCGCCGGAGGGAGCGTCATCCAGGTCACGCTCAAGGACGGCAGGACCTACCGGACGGCCAGCGTGTGGAGGGACGAGGACAGGGACCTCGCGGTCATGAAGATAGACAACGAGTCGCTCCCCTCGATGCCCATGGGGGACATAGACCGGGTGGTCGTCGGGCAGACGGTCCTTCTCGTGCCGGACCGTTTCCCCTCAGACCGGCGCTTCAAGGAGTCCGTCGTGCGCGCCCTGAGCGTGGTTCCGGGCAGGCGCAAGGGGCGCCCGGTCCGCTATATCCAGCTCGCGACAGCGAGGGCGACGGACGCCGGGGGCACGATCATAGACAGCGAGGGCAGGCTGCTCGGTCTCGTCATAGCGCAGGGGAAGGGCACGAACCTCGCGGTGCCCGTCGGCGACGCGGCCCGGCTGGCCCAGGAGGGCAGGGCGGTGCCCGTGACCGAGCTGAAGGACGTGAAGTTCTCCCAGGAGGCCATCGGCCTGTACATGAAAGGGATACTGGCGCGCGACGGCGAGCAGTGGGATGAGGCAATCGATTGCCTCAAGAAGGCGGTCGGGCTCAACCCCAACCTTGCGGGCGCCCGCATGGAGCTGGCTTACGCGTACTACAAGAAGGGCCTATACGACATGGAGAAGGGGGAATACGAGGAGGTGCTGAAGATCGACCCCCAGAACGCGGACGCCCTCTTCAGCCTTGCAATGTGCTTACAGATGAAGGGGGAATACAGAGCGGCAATAGAGAAATACCAAAAAATCCTCACTGCGGACCCGAAGGACGCAGAGGCGCAGTACCAGATCGGCCTTGCCCAGCTTGCCCTGGGGAACAAGAAGAAGGCAATGGCCGCCTGCGACAAGCTGAAGACCCTCGACGCCGGCTCGGCCAAGATGCTGCGGCGGCTCATCGGCCGTCAGGACTAGACTTCCGTCTTCCTGACGGAATATTCCTTGATTCTCTCTTTCACGCGCGCGTACCTGGACGCGACCGTGCCGAGGGAAATGCCCAGGATATCGGCAATCTCCCTATCCTTATAGCCCTCCATCTTCATGAGGAGCACCTGCCTCGTCTCCAGCGGGGCGCCTTCGAGCACCATATTTATGATCTGCATCTGCTCGTCCCGCTTCGTGCCGGCGTAAGGCCCGCCCACGTCCGTCGTCTCCTCTGCCGACTCCAGCCGGTCCCGGTCCCTGTCCTGGTCGAGGGAGAGCCGGCCCCTCCAGTCCCTTTCCGAGCGCAGGTACGTGCGCGCCTCGTTCAGCACGATCTGTTTGAGGTAGGCGAGGAACTCGTATCTCGTCGAGCCCCGGAAATTTTTCAGCCCCCCCTTGAGGAGCTTGGAAAACGTGTTCTGGATGACGTCTTCCTTCTCCTGCGGGGACAGGTCGGGGACCGCCCGGCTCAGCATGCTCATCGCGGTGGGCGCATATTCAGTGAAAAAGACCTTCCAGGCAACCCCGTCAGCCGAAAGGCAGGCCTTTATGACCGAAACCACGTCCTCGATCATGATCTTTCGCTATTTTACAGCGGAAGATGGAATATTTGAAACAAAAATCTCCTTTGAGCGCCCAATAGTCTCATTCGGGGACATCCCGGCCCTTCCTTGTACGCTCGTTGATATAAGGAGACGGACGCTATACGCTGCCGTTAGAGGTGTCGTCCACGCTGTCGATAGGCATTGATTCCTCCCTCTTCGGCAGGTGGTCGGTCGGTCTGGCCCACCAGACATAAAACGTAGGCAGCAGGTAGATGCTCATAAAGAGGTCGGTGATTAGTCCGCCCACTATGACTATGGCAAAAGGCCGCTGCGAGTCCGACCCTATGGCGTGCGACGTGGCTGCAGGCAGCAAGCCCAGAGTCGCAACGAGCATCGTCATCATGATGGGCCTCAAGCGGCGCGTCGCCCCCTCGATGGCTGCATCGACGACCGAATAACCCCTCGCACGGAGCTGGTTGATATACTCCACCATCACGACGCCCGTCTGGACGGAGCAGCCGAAAAGCGCCATGAACCCCACCCCCGAGGAGACGCTGAAGTGCGTGCCCGTCACCAGGAGTGCAAGAAGCCCCCCTATGCGGGCCACCGCCACGTTGACCATGTGGAGACAGGCCCACTTCGCGGAGCCGAAGGCGCCGTAGATAATCATGAAAATGAAGAAGACGGTGACGGGGACGATGATAAGAAGACGCGCCTCGGCCCGCTTCTGGCTCTCGTACTCGCCCATCCACCTTACGGTGTATCCGGGAGGCAGCTTTACCTGACTTTGCACCTTCTGCATAGCTTCCTCGACGGTGCTGCCGAGGTCCCGGCCCCTTACGCTGTACTTGACTGCCACGTAACGCCTGCTACCTTCGCGGTAGATCTGCTCCGCGCCGTCCTTCGTCTCTACCCGACAGAGTTGGGCGAGGGAGACCCTTTCGCCTGAAGGGCTGAGGAGGCGGATTTTTTCAAGGACCTCCTTCGTATCCCGATACCGGGGGAGATAGCGCATGGCGAGATCGTAGCGCTGCTCACCCTGGAGCACCTGGGTGAGGGCGCCGCCGCCGACTGCCGTTTGGATCGCGTCCTGCACGTCGGCGACATTGATCTGGTAGCGGGCGGCCTGCGCCCTGTCGACCACGAAATTGAGGTTCGGCTGGCCCACTACGCGGAAGAGCCCCAGGTCTTTTATCCCCTTGATATGGCGCATTATGTTGACGATCTCCTGCCCCTTGTCCTCGAGCACCCGGAGGTCGTCGCCGTAAATCTTTGTGGCAAGCTGTCCCTTGATGCCGCTTACCGCCTCTTCCATGTTGTCCTGGATAGGCTGGGAGAAGTTCCAGATCACGCCCGGTATCTTCTGGAGCTCGTGGTTCATTGCTGAGATCAGCTTGTCTTTGTCCTGATGGAAGACGGGGCGCCACTTCTCCTTCGGCTTCAGGTTTACGCAGTACTCCGTGTTGAAAAACCCTGTGAAATCCTGCCCGGAGTCGTCCCGGCCGGCTTGACTGGTCACTTGGGTGGCTTCGGGGAACGAGGCGAGCGCTATCCTTGTCCGGTTCGCCACCTGGACCGATTCGCTCGGCCCGGTGCTGGGTGCGAGAGTCCCGCGCACCCAGATAGCGCCTTCATCGAGATGGGGAAGGAACTCGGAGCCGATAATCCCGCTCTCGACCAGATAGACGCTCGCGGCGAGGGTCAATAGAGCGACTGCGATCATTACCCCCCGATGATGGATGGACCGCGTGAGGGACCGCCGGTATAGCTTGGTGAGCCACAGGACGGCCGGGTTGTGCCATTCGGGGGTCTCTTTACGGAAAATGAAGCTCAGGAGGATGGGGGCAAGGGTCACGGAGAAAATCATGGCGCCCAGGAGCGCGAAGCCCACGGTCACCGCCATCGGCTTGAAGAGACGCCCTTCGACGCTCTGGAGCGTGTAAATGGGGAGATAGGCGGTGATGATGATAAGGATAGCGTAGAATACGGGCCTTTGGACCTCATGCGCCGCGGCCCTGATCCTGTCGGGCAGCGAGACGCCCGGGTCCCTGTGCCCTATGTGGCGGATGATATTCTCCACCATCACGACTGCACCGTCCACGACCATGCCGAAATCGAGCGCCCCCAGCGAAAGAAGGTTCGCCGGTATATTGCTCACGTGCAGGCAGCTTGCGGCGAAGAACAGGGCGAAGGGGATCGTCAGGGCGACGACGAGAGCGCCCCTGACACTCCCCAAAAAGAGGAGGAGGACAATCGTGACGAGGATGAAGCCTTCCGTAAGGTTATGCAGGACGGTATGCGTCGTGAAGTGGACGAGGTCCCCCCGGTCGTTGAAGGGAAAAACCTTTACGCCCGGCGGCAGGATCCCGTTGTTCAGTTCTTTGACCTTCTTCTCGACGCCGGCGATCGTCTCGTCGAAAGGCGCCCCTTTCCGCATAAGGACTATGCCTGAGGCGACATCGTCGTTGTCGATGATCTTGCCGTCCGCCCGGTGGATCGCCCTGCCGAACTGGCCCAGCCTGATCTTCGGCCCCTGCGCGACTACGGCGATGTCCTTGACGCGTACCGGCGTGCCGTTCTTCGCAGTGATGACCGTGTCCTCGATGTCCTGCACGGTGCGCACCAGGCCGACGACGCGCACGTTGATCTGCTGCATGCCGGCCTCGATGAAGCTCCCGCCTGCGTTCACGTTATTGTTGGTAAGCTGCTGCTCCACCTGGCCGATGGATAGGCCGTAAGAAACGAGCTTGTCCGGGTCCACGCGCACCTGGTACTCCCGCGTGGGGGCGCCGAAGGGCGCCACGTCCACTACGTTCGGCACCGCCTTGAACTGTTTTACCAGCGTCCAGTCCATCAGCGTCTTCAGCTCCATCGCGTCGTACGCGGGGTTGGAGCTTCTGAGTGTGAAGAAATAGATCTGCCCCACCGGGCTGAAGTCGGGACCGATATTTGGCTGGAGGCCTGAGGGGAGGGTCACCATGGAGATGCGCTCGAGCACCCTCTGCCGGTTCTGGAAGTTGTCCGATTTGTCCTCGAAGGTTATGATGACGACCGACAAGCCGGCGATCGATACGGACCTCAGATAAGTGCGGTAAGGTATGCCGTTCATCACGTTTTCGATGGGGATGGTTACCTGCTGCTCCACCTCCTCGGCGGCCCTGCCGGGCCACTGCGTGATAATCCAGGCATAGTTGTTGGCCACGTCGGGGTAGGCCTCGATGGAAAGGTGCTGGAACTGGACGACCCCTATCCCGAACAGGAAGATGCCGAAGGCGAGCATGAACCATCTGTGGGTAAGGGCGAAATCGACGACGGCTTTGATCATCCTATTCTTCCATGGTGGTCTGGAGAGGCAGGGCGTTCGCCACTACCTTCTGGCCGGGCTTTATCCCCGTTACCTCCTGTATGTTGCCGGCGAGCATCTTCCCGGCCCGCACCTCGACGCGCCTGAACTGGCCCCCTTCCTCGGGCACGTATACCCAGTCTCGGTCGTGCAGGTGGAGGACCGCGGTCGAGGGCAGGGTCGTGAACGTCTCCTCCCGCTGCCCGTAAAAGGTAGCCGTGACGAACATCCCGATACTCATCCTGCGGCCGGGGTTCGCCATTTCGAGCCGGACCTTCGCCGTTCTGATATTCGGGTCGAGGATGGGGCTTATGTTGCTGATCCTGCCTTTATAGACCTTGTCCGGGAAGGCGTTGAGGCGGACATCAGCGTAGTCGCCGATGCGGACGAAGGAAAGGTTGTTCTCGTACACGTCGCACATGACCCAGACATCGTCGAGGTTGGCGATGGTGAAGAGGTTCGGCGAGTTATCGAGGGTCTTAACCCCACCGCCTGCCGCCACGTTCTGCTCTATGATGACGCCGGATATGGGGGCGTAGACATTGACGATCCCATCCGGGTGGTCCTTGAGGTCCGTAACGCCCAGTATCTTGAGGGCCTGGATCGCGGCGTCGAGGACGACGAGGCTCGACTGCTCCGCCTGCTCGGCTATCTCCAGGTCCTTCTTGGCTATCGCCCCCTTTTCAAAAAGCAGCCTGGCGCGCTCGACTTGAAGCCTCGTAAGGTGCTCGCTGGCGACCGCGTTCCGGTACGCAGCGTAGGCGGTTGACACGTCGTTGCTCCTCACCCTCATGAGAAGCTGCCCCTTTTGCACCGTGTCGCCCAGTCTCGCCTTCACCTCTATCGCACGGCCGGAGGCCAGCGAGATGGCGGGCACCGAGCGGGTGATGTCGGGGCTGATGACGCCCGTCACGGTCAGCTCGGGCGCTGCCTTGCGCTCTCCAGCGGTAGCCAGGGGAAACTTTTCCGGATGGGCCGCCTTGAAGACGTTCGAGTCCTGCTCGCGCTCGACCTGG
>Ga0326728_10010327_pt1 | contig 21913 bp, 20 predicted proteins | sample MB3enrmetagenome_FD_207602 | JGI IMG/M metagenome (GOLD analysis project Ga0326728, IMG submission 207602) | Lab enriched peat soil microbial communities from McLean, Ithaca, NY, United States - MB31MN | ecosystem: Environmental > Terrestrial > Soil > Wetlands > Peat | place: USA: New York... | reverse complement strand
GCATCACCGCATCAACCCGGACTTCGCATGGGGGCTACGATCTTACCTACAGCAATCCCTTTCAGCCGGCCGCGGACGGAACGGTGATTTAATTCCACCTCGCAATATGCGGTGGGGGCCGGCGGGAACATCATCATCGGTTCCAGCCTGGGGAGTACTTATCGACTGAGTTTCTATGTGAAGTCGCCTGCGCTGACCGGCGCGGGAGTCTTTCTCCATCCACAGTATGTGGTCAATTCCGCCAGCAGCGCTGCGTTCACGGCCTCGGTGGCGCCGGGCGAATTCATCTCTCTGGGTGGAGCGGGTTTGGCGCCGGCGATCACGCAGGCCGGCTCGCTGCCGTTTCCAGTCACGCTGGCCGGTGTCCAGGTTATGATCTCGTGGGTGGATGTGAACGGGCTGCCGCAGGCCGTCCTGGGACCGCTGTACTATCTCAGCCCCACGCTGATTGACGCCCTTGTGCCCTATTCGGTGCCGGACGACTATTCGCTGCTCACTTTTCAAGTCAACAATAATGGGCAGACTTCCAACTCCGCCCGTGTGTACTCCGGCCCCAGCGCGCCGCGCATTTTTACCATACCGTCCGGCGGAATTGGCTACGGAGCAATTCAACGATTACAGCCTGGTATCCACGTCCAGCCCGGCCAAGGCCAGTGAGACCGTCCTGATCTACTTGACCGGCCTGGGGAATGTCACTCCGGGGGTTACGGCCAAGGCGGCGGCTCCGGCGAATCCTCCGGCCAAGGCTCCATTGCCGAAGGTCTACATCGGCGGTCAGGAGGGCCGTGGTGGGATTTGCCGGACTGACGCCTGGCGCGGCCGGTCTGTACCAGATGAACGCGACGATTCCCACGGATGCGACTGCCGGCAACGCCACGGTCGAAGTCGCGACCTGCGACAGCGCGAATGAATCTGCTGTCGGAAGCCCTGGAGGCGACCATCCCAATCGGCGGGTAGGACTCGGAAGTGGCTTTGGATAGTTCCAGTACGTTTGTTCTGTTTGGTGGGACAGGCGTTACGTGGCTAGCCCAAATTAACTGGATCAAGAAAAGGCTTTTTCGGTTAAAGTATCTCTAGACCGAAAAAATGCGTAAGTCTTACAGCTCGCCCCCGGCGCTCGGGAAATCGCGGGCTCTGGATCTGGCCCGGGTTCTCGTGGTGCATGGAGACCTGGCGCCCCGTTTGGCGCTGCAAACGATCCTGCAAGCCGGAGGTTATGCCGTGGATGTCGCTGCGACCGCGGCGGAGGCTTTGTGCAAGCTGGATGAGAGCAAATACGACCTGGTGTTGAGCGACCCCCGGCTAGGGTCCCAGCCGGCCGGCCGCAACGTTCTGGCGTATGCGCGGGTCAAGGACTATCGTCCGGCAACCGCCCTGGTGACGTCCTACGAGCCAAAATCCAAGGACCGTTCCGCCGCCCGGCGGCACAAGATCTCGATCTACACGGAAAATCTGCCCAACTTGTTGGGCGACGTAGCGGAGTTGATCGGGATGCGTGCCAGCCGGCGATACCGTCCGTTGGGCGCCGCACGCGCCGTGTAGGTTCGGGCGGCCGTGTCTTTGAACGCGGCGGAGGCGCGGGGCAGGCGGCGGAAGACGCGGAGCAAACCCAAGTCACTGGACGGTCCCTGACGGGAATGTCTCTGGCGGCAGAAACCCAACATAGGCAGGAATGCCTGTATTTACAAAACCCGAGAATCTTCGCGGCGCGCGAAGATTCTCGGGTTTGCGATCAGCGATCAGCCGTTAAATCTCTGGAACTTCCGGCTCGCTGAAGGACATCCACGATGCCCCACCCGGCGAATTTGTCACAAATCGGAAGCTGATCGCTGAAAGCTGACCGCTGTAAGCTTGCGGCGAAGCCGCGCTGTGCCACCTGGTTTAGTGGCCGTGGCCTCCAACGCCGCCCATGCCACCGCCGCCGTGGCCGCCGCCGGCTGAAGCGCCGCCACCGCCGACCGCTCCCCCGTGGGCTCCCATGCCCGCGCTAGGAGCGGCTGCCCCGGAAGCGGCGGACATCGCGCCCGCGTTTCCGCGGGACGTTCCAGCCAGACCGGCACTGGAAGTAGTACCGCCGCGGGCCCCTCCGCCACCGTTGCCATAAAAGGCTGAAGGCGGATAGAAGAAGAGCTGGTTCACGTAGCCGGGGCTCCAATAGCAGTAGCCGTAGAAAGGATCGCAGTACCGGCCGCTGTAGGGGAGATAGGTCCAGAGGCCGAAGTAGGGGTTGAAAGTCCACCCGCCGCCGGGGCTGACCGAGCCATAGGTGTCGTAGGTGTGTTTGGCGGCGGAGACGTTGGCGACGGCCATCTCCTCGCCGCGGCGCCGGGCCCAGTTGTCGAGACTATCGGTATCGTCTCTATCGAATTTCTCAGCAGTGGCAGTGTCACCGGCCAGACTGAGCATCTTGGCCGCAGGGACTTCGATATGCTCACCTTTCAGAGTGACGTCGGCAACGCCGGCAAATACCTTGATGCGCGCGGGGTCGGTATCGAAGCGAAAGTGCCCGGCCTTGGAGATGGCCACGGCGCCCTGCTTGCAGACCAAAGTCACATTGGTATCTTTGGCGATTTCCAGGGCGTCCACCACCGCCGAGCCGGTCAGCAGTTCCAGGCGCGTGTCGATCAGACGATTGGTAATCAGGCGGAAAGAGCTGTTTTCGCCGAGGTGCAGCGAGACTCCAGGGGTCAGAAGGACCTCCGTGCGGCCCTCTTCGGTCCGCACTACGCCGTTTTCCTTGATATCGGGGAATTTCGTCAGGGATGGTTCCACCAACTGGTCGTTCAGGTAAACCTTGCCCTCCACCAGCGCGATCGTTCCCGCCTTGGCGGAGATCACGGGTTGCGCGGATGCCGTTACCACACCCAGCGCCAGGGCGAGAGCGGCAGAACCCGAGAGGCACAACAGCTTCATATCACCACCTCGCTACCTCAAGATTGAGCACTTTAAGGGTGCTTGTCAATCCCCCGGTCACACTATTTGGAGCCATGTGGAACAGTTTAACACCTGCCTCTAGACGAAGAACCGGCCCTCCGCCACGATCTCCGCGGGCCCGGTGAGGTAAACCTCGTCTTCCAGGCGCACGCCGATGGGCCCGGCCGGGGTGATCACCTGCAGGGGCGATCGGGCCATACCGCGGGCCACGGCGGCGGCTGCCGCGCCGGTCGACCCGGTCCCCGAACTCATGGTTTCTCCGGCGCCGCGCTCGAAGAAGCGCACCTCAATGGTGTGTTCGTCGAGGGCTTTCAGGAACGAGACATTGGTGCGATGGGGGAAATGGGGGTGGCGTTCGATCTCGGCGCCCATGGCGCGCCAATCGAAGTCGAAATCGGCCACCGGCACGGCGCATTGCGGGTTTCCCACCCACACGAGCGTTACATCGCGGGGTCCCGTGGAGAGGGGCAATGGAAAGCGCGCGGCCTGGATCTCGGGCCGTCCCATGTTCATCTCGAACTCGAAGGCCAGGCCGTGGCGCGCGAGAAGGCGCAGGTGCTTGAGGCCGGCTCCGGTACGGAGATGGAGGGATTCCTGAATGGAGTCCACAGGCCTGGAGGCCTGTGCTACGGCCTGTGCTACCAGGAACGCGGCGGCGCAGCGTGTGCCGTTGCCCGAAAGCTCGGCCATGCTGCCGTCGGAGTTGTAAAGCTGGATGGCCCCATCGGTTTCGGCATCGGCCTCTTCGACCAGCAGCCACCCGTCGGCGCCCACGCCGGTGTGCCGGTCGCAGATGGCGCGCGCCATGGCCGCGCGGTCGCCTTCGGGCGCGTCGCGCCGCCACGTGAGCAGGAAATCGTTTTTGGCGCCGTGCGCCTTGGTGAACGGGATGATCATTATGGCGCCGGTTCGACCTCGACGGCCGTGCCGTAAGCCAGCACCTCGGTCACGCCGTTCATGATCTCAGTGGCGTCGTAGCGCGCACCGATGACGGCGTTCGCTCCCAACTCGGTGGCGTGTTGCAACATCAGCTCGAAGGCGTCGTTGCGCGTCTGCTCGCACAGTTTGCTGAACAGCGAGATGTTGCCGCCGACAATGGTTTGCAGCCCCGCCCCGATGGTTCCCACGATGGAGCGCGAGCGCACCACGATGCCGCGCACTACCCCGAAGTTGCGCCTGATGCGGAAACCCGGGAGATCGAACGCGGTCGTTACATTTTCATGCTTTACCATGACTGCCTCCTATGCGCCGGTAGATTTCGATTATCGGCTCGTCCTTTTTGATAATGGTCAGTGCCAGCCGGTAGCGGATGCCGTAGCGGGCCGCCCGGCGGATTGCGGCTTGAACGGGATCGCCGCCCTTCACCACCGCCCATTCCTGCCACAGGAACAGGTCGGGCCTTTCCAGCGTCGCCAGCCATGGCAGGCCGTTCGAGATGCTGAACGTCTCGGCAAGGGGAATGCCCATCTCGCGGTAAATTCCGGCGAAATCATCGCCCGACGATGAGATGATACCGGAACCGCGGACGTAGCGGGGAGCGAGGTAATCGGCGGCCTCGTCGGTCCAGGCGCGGCGGCCTTCGGAATTGGCGCGCGATTCCGCCCAGGTGATCCAGTATTGGCGCCCCGGATGGACCAGCCATGGAGCGGTGCCGGCCACGATGGCGAGCGCCGCAATCCCCGCGCGCAGGCGCTCCGGAACCGCTGTCACGAGCGCGGCCGCGGCGAGGGCCAGCAGAGGCAGCACGGCCAGGCCGTAGCGGGTGTTGTACCAGGAGAACGGCCAGAGGTGCGGCATGAAGATCGGAACAGCGCCGGAGTGCATGCTCCAGATGAAGAATACGCCGGGAAGAGAGAGCAGGGCGAGCGGCCACCAGATACGCTTCACCAGGGCAACGGTGGCGCCGGCAATGGCCATCAGCCCCAGGGCCGGCCCGGCGCAGAGTTCCACCGCGTTGTGGTAGTAATACCAGGCCATGTGCCAATTGCCGCGGCCGGGGTAGGGCGCGCTGCCCTGAATGGCGAACGCGGTGTAGGGACCGCGGTAGAAATCGAGCGCGTCGCCCGTTTCGTACCATCCGTGGGCCATCCACCAGAGCGGCCCGGCACCGGCCAGCAGGCAGAAAACCAGGGCGCGGCGCCAGCCGGCCGCGTACCGGAAATACGCCGCCGCAAAGGGCAGCAGGAACCAGCCGTCGTAGCGCGTGAGGGTGGCGGCGCAGGCGGCGATTCCCGCTCCCGCGACCGGTCCCCATCCGCGCGTATCGGGGATCCGCACGCTGAAGTAGAGCAGCGCCATGAGCGCGCCGAAAAACACGGCTTCCGTCATGGCCGTGGATTGGAGATATAAAAGGTTGGGATTGAGCGCGGCGAGCCCCGTGGCGGCGACCGCCGCGGCGGTGGAATGGAAGATGCGCCGCGCCGCACAAAAGAGAAAGGTTCCGCCGGCCACGAAGCACAGGGCCGAAGAGAAAGCCGCCGCGAGGCCGCTGTGCCACCAGGCGTCCACCTGCACGAATGGCAGCATGAGCAGGTGCGGCAGGGGAAGCCAGTAAGTGCCGAGCTGGTCGTACCCCGGGGTTTCGGAATCGAAGATGCGGCGCGCGATGTTGAGGTGCGCTTCGGCGTCGCCATAGTAGAGCAGCCAGCCGTGGGTGTAGAAGTACCCCACGGATGCGGCGCTGAGGGAAGCGAGAAGAAGGACACAGGCAAGAATGCCTGTGCTACCGCCACTAAAATGCGGTGCAGCCTTGGAACTCCCGATAACGCGCCTCGATCTCTTCGCTGGTAAGTGTGCGGAAACGGTCCACCCCGAACTTCTCGCAACAGAAGCTGCCCATCACCGATCCGTAAATCACGGCGCGGCGGAGTTCCGCGAAATCGATTTCGCCATCCGCCGGTTCGACGCCGCGCCCCGCCAGGTAGCCGATGAACCCGCCCGCGAACGAGTCGCCGGCGCCGGTGGGGTCGAAGACGTCCTCCAGCAGGTAGCCCGGCGCCATGAAGTGGCCGCCGGCGCGAAACAGGATGGCGCCGTACTCGCCGCGCTTGATCACCAGGGTGTGCGGGCCCATGGCGAGAATTTTGGCCGCCGCGCGCCGCAGGTTATATTCGCCGGAAAGCAGGCGCGCCTCGCTATCGTTGATGAGGAGGAAGTCCCACTGGCGGATGGTATCGAGCAGTTCGGCGCGGGTGGTCGAGATCCACAGGTTCATGGTGTCGCCGCCCGCCAGCTTCAAGGCGGTCATCTGCGCGAGAACGTTCTTTTGCAGCGAGGGCTGGATGTTGCCCAGGAGCAGGTAGGGCGCCGAGCGGTAGGAGTCGGGCAGCTTGGGGTGGAAATCGGCGAACACATTGAGGTCGGTGCGGAGGGTAGTGCGGTCGTTCATGTCGGGCGAATACTTGCCCGCCCAGAAGAATGTCTTGCCGCCGGCGACGCGCTCCAAGCCGTCGAGACCGATTTCGCGCGAGGCCAGCAGATCGACATCTTCCGGCGCGAAATCGTCGCCCACGACGGCCACCAGTTTGACCGGAGTAAAGTACGCGGCCGCCAGCGCGATATAGGTGGCTGCGCCTCCCAGCATGCGGTCGATTTTGCCATGCGGCGTTTCGACGCCGTCGTACGCCACGGATCCCACCACGATGAGCGACATGTAAGAGACGATTATACAAAGCCTCACGGGGGCAATCGAAAACGGCGATAATGATGGATGTGACGATTGACGAAAGACTGGATCGGCTGACGGGCATCGTGGAGACGCTGGCGGGCGCGGTGACCGCACATGACAACCTCATTGAGGCTCATGACCGGCAGATCGAAGCGCTGATCAAAATGACCGAGGAGAATTCCCGCAACTGGAAGGTGTTGGAACGCCAGCTTCAGGACCTCTCGCGCCAGTGGCAAGCCTACATCAACACCCTGCCGCGCAGTTGAACTCCCTGTTGCGCCCGGCCCGAACAGTGTGAAATCCCGCTAGAATCTCCACCACCCGACCGATCGGCCGCGTGCTCACCACGAACCGCGACAGAGGATTGGCCACCGCCATCCGCTCGATCGGGCGGGCCGCCCAGGGAGCGTCGTGGAGGCCGTCCAGCAGCACGAAGGCCGCACCCAGCTTGTGGCGGAAGAACTCCGGATCGAGACCCCAGTTGTGCTCGCGACTTTGATCGTGGAGGAGGTCGATCAACCAGCCGTCGCCGGTTTCAGCCGCCGCTTCCGACATGCTCACGAAGATGGGGAACAGCAGCGTGTAGGTGTGGGTATCCTGCAGGCCGCGGCACCACAGGTAGGCCAACTGGCGCAGGTACGCGGTTTTTCCGCAGCCCGCTTCCCCCACGATCAGCAATCGCGGGTGAATCAGGCTGTCATCGAGAGGGACGACCGCTGCCGGCAAGGGGTCCGTGGGCGCCGTCAGGGCGCGCAACCATTCCAGGTATCGCGAGGGATCGGCGCCGCGCATCTATTTCGGCTCTTTGCCGGAATCCGGGAAGATCTCGCTGGTGAGGTCTTCCTGCTCTTTGACGCGTGTCGCGTCCCAGTAACCGGCCGCGAAGGCCGCGGCGGCGAGTGCGTAAACCACCAGGTCGAGCGCATCGATGGAACCGCGCACCGGGTACCACACCGCGGCCATGCACAGCGTCAGGCGGATGATCCAACCGTACAGTCTGGAAACCCGCACCTGGCCCTTGCGGAAGGCAGCCACGGCTCGCGCCAGCATGAAGGCGCACCCGATGCCGATCAGCCCTACCAGGCCACGCATGAAGTCGATGGGCAAAGGCATCAACTAGAGTTTGCCACAATGCCCATTAGGGATCATGCAAGAAGAACACAGGCAGGAATGCCTGTGCTACGCCGCGATCATTCGCAGCGCAAGGCAGCCAGGGGATCCACGCGGGCGGCGCGGCGGGCGGGAACCAGGCAGGCGGCCAGGGCCACCAGGGCGAGCAGCGCCGCTACCGCGGCGATGGTAAGCGGGTCGCGGCCGCCGATTTCGTACAGCAGGCTTTCCAATACCCGGCCGAAAACCGCGGCGCCGGCGATGGCCACCACCAATCCAATCGCCACCGGCGCCATGCCCTGGCGCAAGACCAGGCCGTAGAGATCCGGGACGCGCGCGCCCAGGGCCGCGCGGATTCCCAGTTCCGAGGTTCGCCGCGCGACGGAATACGAGACCACCGCATAGATGCCGAGACTGGCTACGAGCAGCGCCATGACCGCAAAACCGGCCGCAAGCTGCATCTGAAAGCGGCGCGTGCTTACGCTCTCTTCGAGCACTTCCGACATGGTGCGCATGCGCGGCACCGGGACATCCGGGTCGCTGCGGCGGATGGCCTCGCGAACGGCTCCGGCGATGGACGCCGGGGCGCCTGTCGCGCGCGCCACCAGGACGGTGCGGAAAGGCATCCACTCCCAATACCCGCGGTACATCATGGCCACGGGAAGCTGATGGGCCTGCGCGCGCACGTCGCCCGCGACCCCGATGACCTCGAACCACTGATCGCCCCCGCGCAGGAATTTGCGGCCCACCGCGTCCTGCCCCGGCCACAACGCCGCCGCCAGGCGCTGGGAAATCACGGTCGCTTTGCTGCCGCGGTCGTTGTCGCTTAATGTGCGGCCGGCCAGCAGAGGGATGCCCATGGTGCGGAAGTAGTCCGGGCTGACGAAACGGACGTTGACCGATACATGCTGCGCGCGGTCGACGGCGGCGCTGGCCGCCACATCGTCTATCCAGGTCTCGCCTTGCAACGGCAGAGCGGAACCGATGGCCGCGGATTGAACGCCCGGTTGTGAGCCGAGCGTCTCGAACAGCCTGCGGTAGAAGGCGTCGCGCGCGGCATCCCTGGCGTATTTTTCGCCGGCGAGGCCAATATCCACGGCCAGCACGGTGGGGGCGCGGAAGCCCGAATCGGCACGCATCAGGCGCTCGAAGCTGTTCAACAGCAGGCCGGCCAGAAGCAGGAGCAAGGCGCTGAGCCCCACCTCGCAGGCAACCAGCGCCGAGCGCAGCCGCATGCCGCTGCGCGAAGCCGTCGCGCCGCGGGTGGCCGCGTGCAGAGTCTCGCGAGAGTCACTGGCGCTCACGCGCCAGGCGGGCAGGAATCCGAAAACCAGGGCCGTGACGGCCACCAGCATGGCCGCAAAGGCGAGTGCCCGCCCATCCAGGCGAACTTCGTCGAGGCGCGGAATGCTCACCGGCGCGTAATGAGTCAACAGATGAATGCCCGCGGCGGCGACGGCGAGCGCCAGCAGTCCGCCAGCCGCGCTCAGCACCATCGATTCCGCGAGGGCGCAGCGGATCAGGGTGCCGCGGCCGGCGCCCAGGGCCGCGCGAATGGCCATCTCGCGGGTGCGCCGCTCGCCGCGCGCCAGCAGCAGGTTCGCCAGGTTCACGCAAACGATGAGCAGCAGGACGCCGATGGCGCCCATGAGCACCACGAGCCCCGTGCGAGCCTTGCCCGTGACCGTGTCGAGCAGGGGAATTACGGCGGCCTTGAGACCCCATTTCTCGCCGCCGAGAATTTCCATGCGCGCCTGCACCGCCTCGAGTTGCGCCACTGCCTGCTGGCGCGAAGCGCCGGGCCTCAGGCGCGCGATCACGGCGTAGTTGTGCCGCCCGAGGATCTCCTGCAGTTCCCCCTGATCGAACGTCTTGGGAAGGAAAACTTCGGTGTGCGGCGTCACGGTTTGCCCCAGTTCCATCACGTTGCGGTCCGGAAAATGGAAGCTTGGGGAAAGGATGCCGACCACCGTGCGTGCGCCCCCATTCAGCGTGAGCGTACGGCCCACCAGCGTGGGATCGGCGCCAAAGCGCCGGCGCCACAAGGCGTCGGTCACCACGGCAACGGAGCTCCTGGCCTCCTGCTCCTCCTCGTCCAGGAAATCACGGCCCAACGCCGGCTCGACTCCCAAAACGCGAAACATGTTGGGCGAGACCACCGCGGCATCCAGGCGTTCCGGTTCACCGGAGCCGGTCAGGTTCGCCGTGGACGGCTGAAACACCGACATGCCTTCGAAAGCCGCGCACTCCTTGCGCCACTCGACGAAGTGCCGCGCGTTGACCGGCAGCGCGGGATACAGGTGCGCGAACCGCGGGACCATCTCGCGAATCGAGACCAGGCGCTCCGGCTGGCGGTAGGGCAACGGGTTCATGAGGACTCCATTGACCAGGGAGAACATCACGGTGGTGGCGCCCAGACCGAGCCCCAACATGACAACGGCGATGAGAGCCACGCCCGGCTCCCGGAGCAAATTCCTACCCGCGAGCCGCAGATCCGCTCCCACGCCTTTCCAGTTCATACTTGTCACTACGCCGATTGGACGTTGGCGGTTCGCAGAAGTTTTGGCGGGGCCGGGCGGGAGCGCGGCAAAAGGAGAATGGCTAACTTGGCGCCTGTCGAGCTGATAATGGCGGATCCAGAGATTGCCAGGGCCAGCCTTGCGCACCTCCCTGTTCGACGGCGCCGCCCGCCTCAAAATCTCAATGCGTAAGTCATCTACAATGGAAGCGGTGAGTTTAATGGCCGAATGAGCTGGCCCCACAGGTTCTCGGGCTCATGCGGTCCCATGAGGGTGAAGGTTTGCAGGCGGGAAGTGCCGATCGCGGTGAAGGAGCGGGCGCGCGCCTGGAAGGCCTGAAAATCGGGGATCGAGACGCCTGTTCGCTGCCCCTTCGCGTCCACCCCGGAGATCTGCGCCAGGCGGCCGGGATCGGCGTACCCGAAGGAGCGCAGGAGAACGACATTCACCACGCTGAAAAGGGCTGTATTGGCTCCGATTCCCAAGGCCAGGGTGAGCACGGCTACGAGCGTGAAGCCCGGGCTGCGGCGCAGGCTCCGCAGCCCGAACCAGACGTCGGGGGCCAGGCTCATAGCAGCCGGAAATTGACCTCGATGGTAGCCTGCACGGCGACCGGCTGGCCGTTCTTCATGCCCGGCTGGAAGCGCCACTGGCTAACGGCCTCGATGGCCTTTTCGTCCAGCCCCTCGCCCAGGGGGCGGATCACGTGGATGTTATAGGCCAAGCCATCGGTTCCCACGTCGATGCCCAGCAATACCGTGCCTTGCAGCTTCGCTATGCGCGCCGCCTCTGAGTATTCCGGCTCCTTCTTGAGCAGCAGTTTGGGAGCCTGGATGCCGGTCGCCATCCTCACCGCGTCGACCGCCTGGACCGTCTGCCGGGTGAGCCCGGCGATGTTCGCCTGCCGGACCTGCTTGGCGCGGGCTTCCAGCGGTTCGGCTTCGCTCGCGCGGTTCACGTTGCGCAGGAAGTGCGCGTAGAGATCGAGCGTGGTGGCGGCGTCGGGAGAGTCGGTGGCCACGGCGGCCAGCGCTCTCTGGTAGAACGACTCGGTCTCGGCATCGGTTCCCTGCGGGCGCGGCAACCCGGCCATGCGTCGCAAGGCGAGGCTGGCCAACGGCCCCGTGGGCGCCACGTTGAGCGCCCGCTGGTAAAAAGCCATGGCCTCGTCGCGATTGCCGTTGGCGGCAGCGGCGGTTCCCAAGCGGATCAAGGCGGGCGCCACTTCCTCGCGGTCGCCCAGGGCCACCGCGCGCGCATCGTAGGATTCCCCGTCCGCGCGGCGAGGCAGCCGGACTGCCACGTCGCCCAGTTTTACCAGCCCGACGGCGTACACGGCACCCTGTTCGCCCGATACCTGGCCGCGGATGGCCAGGGCCTTCTGGAGCAGCGATTCCGCGACGTCGTACTTCCCGATGCGGGCGTAAGCCTCGGCGGCGCGGTCGAGAATTTCGTAGTTGTTTTGCGAGGTGGCGGCGCGCACGGTGGCTTCCACTTCCGGAGGATCGGTGCGGACGAGGCGCTCCTGCGCGCGGACGGCGGCGAACGGGGCGGCCAGCACCACCGCCAGCAGCGCGGCGAGCGCCGGCGCGGTCCGTCCAGCGGGTTTGCGATTCACGCCGGAATCCAGGATGGCCAGCAAGCGCCCTTCGAGCTGCGAGCGGCGCGCCATGGCCACGGCGGCGCACGCAGCCGCGGGAGCCGACTGCAGGGAGCGCGCGACTTCCAGCAGGTGGCCGGCGTATTCCGGCGCGCGCGCCCCGGCGTTGAGCACCAGGTCGTCGGTGGCCCGTTCGCGCTCCTTCAGGAACTGGCGCCAGGCGGCCCAGGCACAGGGATTCCACCAGTTGAGGATCAGGGCCGCGCGCGCCATGAGGTGCGTGGCCACGTCACCGCGCCGCACGTGGGCCAGTTCGTGAAGCAGTACCATGCGGCGGCGCTCTTCGCTCCAGTCCGCGGAGCTGGCCGGCATCAGCACCGCGGGGCGCAGGAGGCCGAAGGTCATGGGCATGGTCCCCGAGGCGGTCTCGAGCACGTCGACCTTGCGGAGGATTCCGAGCGAACCGGCCAACTCGCAAGCCAAAGCGCGATCGGGGAACGGCCGCGCGCAGCGGCGCAGGCGAACCAGCGCGGCGTAAGCCGCGGCCATCTGCGCCAGCCCGGCGGCAACTCCAGCGGCCCAGATCCAAAGCAGCCACTGCCTCACGTTCGGGTGCCACGGAGCGCCGGCGCCATCGTGCGCGAGCGCGCCCGCGGCCGCACCGATCTCCGCCGCCGCATCCACATCCGGCGTGGCGAACCCGAACACGCGGAAGACCACCCCGGAATTAACCAGCCCGTTCGCGGCGTGCACGCGCAGCGGGGGTAAGGATAACGTCAGGAACGGCAACGCCAGCAGCGCCGCCGCTGCCGCCGTCCACACCAGGTGCCGCGCCGCCGCCGAACGGCGGCGCAGCAGAAACGCCACCAGCCAGGCCGCTCCCAGGAGCGCGGTGCTCTTGAGGGTCGCGCCAACAATCGCAGTAAACCAGGTAGACTCGCTCACTTTAGTTCCTCCTCCCGCTTGGCCTTTTCGATCATCTCTCCCATGCGGTCCAGTTCTTCGCGCGTCAGCCGGGTGGCCGACACGTCCAGAAGAGCCGCCACGATCTGCTCCGGCGATCCGGCGAAGAATGTATCCAGCAGATGCTTGACTGCCGAGCGCTTGGCTTTGTCCCGCGGCACGGTCGGAACGTAGACATACTTCAGACCTTCGGCCTGGTGCCGGGCGTGACCTTTCTCCTCGAGAACCCGCAACATGGCGCGCACCGCCGAATAACCCGGGGCGCTCTCCATGGCTTCGCGCACCTCGGAAGCCGAGGCCTTGCCGCGCTGGTAGAGGATTTCCATGATCTGCCGCTCGCGGCGGCTCAAACCGGCGAGCGCGCTCACCGCCGCCGCTCCTGCTGGATTTTTAGCACCATGCTAAAAAAATAGCGCCTTTGGGCGGGCATGTCAAGAGTTGGTTACAGGATTTTTTTTCGCGCTGTACTCGTACTATCATGAAAGCGCATCCCTCATGACTACCGCATCCACGGCCAAAGCAGTCCCTTTTACTTACAATCGCTTTCTTCATACGTTGTGCGCCCTTTTTCTGATCGCTTTTGTGCTGTCCGCCATCCATCCGGTGATGCTGGCGGACTGGGCGCTGGAAAACGTCCTGGTAGTGCTCTTCGTGGGCCTGCTGGTGGCGACTTACGGCAAGTTCCAGTTCTCCGAGCTTTCCTACCTGATGATCTGCGTGTATCTTTGCATGCATGAGTGGGGCGCGCACCACATGTACGCCAATGTTCCGATCGGCGAGTGGATGAGGGCGGTGTTCCACACCATGCGCAACGATTACGACCGCGTCTGCCACTTCGCTTTCGGGCTGCTGCTGGCCTACCCGCAGCGCGAGTTGCTCATACGGAAGGCCAAGCTGGGCGGCGCCTGGGCGCTATGGCTGCCGGTGCTGGCTTCGCTCGGTTTCGGCGCCGCCTACGAAATCCTCGAGGCCATAGCCGCCAACCTCGCCAGCCCCGAGGTGGGCGATGCCTTCCTGGGACTGCAGGGCGACCCCTGGGACACCCACAAGGACATGTTCATGGGCTTCGCCGGAGCGCTGGTGGCGATGTCCATCGTGGCGGTCCTGGAGAGCCGGCAGCGCGCCAGACGGGCGCGCGAGGAAAGCCTGGTGGAAGTGGGGCGATAGTCGCGATTCAACTCGCAGCAGCGGGACGGGGGCGTCCCGCGCGGCGAAGGGGGGCCCCCCCACCAATCCGCCGGCAGATTGCCGGCAACGGTGCGACGGCTGACCGCCACAATACTCAAGAATCGCGGCCACGGCGTCATCCAAGCGGATTGCGGCAGGGAGGGCCTGGAGCGTTTTGCGGGACACCGCGTCCCCGCGCTCTCAAAGCCGTTCACACCGGGAGCACTGTTACAGGCGTTGCATGCTTGCCTGTAACCCCCCGGCTACGACGGCCGGGCAAAGGCGCCCAAAAACGCCGAGACGGCGCGCATCAGGCGGCCCTCGTCCACCGATGGTGGCAGGGGAATCGAAAGCACTGGACGTTGCGTGCGCGGGTCGCGCGAGACCAAGCTGGCGAGATCCTCGCCGCTGGGCGCGCTGCGCGCCACCGCGGCCAGCGATTCGAGAAATTCCACCCCGGTCTTGAGCAGCCCGGCTGCCGCCTGCTCGAATGCGGCCGGTTGAGACACTGACGCCGCGGCCAGGGCCGGTGTGGCCGGAGGCGCCTGCGCCGCAGCGGGCCGGATGGGAACAGGCTTGGGTGGAACCTGGTCGACCAAAGGCTTGGGCCGTTCCGGTTGGTTGGCAAAGATTTCTTTCACCGCCTGCAGCACGTTCTTCTTTCCGAGCGCTTCGAAGCTCACCTCGGCGGTGGGCGAATCGAAGACCCCCGCGAACAGGGACTTCTTGAGCTTGAGCGTTTGCCACACGCGTTCTTCAATGGTGTCCTTGGTCAACAGGTGCACCACGTGCACCGGATGAGCCTGGCCAAGCCGGTGGACTCGTCCAATCCGCTGCTCAAGCCGGGCAGGGTTCCAGGGAGGCTCGAAATTGATGACCGCCGAAGCCGCTTGCAGGTTCAGGCCCACGCCGCCCGCGTCCGTCGAAAGGAACGCCCGGCACTCCGCCTCGCGCCGGAATTTTTCCATGAGGGCGCCGCGATTCTTCGACGGCACTCCGCCATGCAGCGAGACGAATCCGATGCCCAGCTTCTTCAGTTCCTCGCCGGCCAGATAAGTCATCCGTTCGTACTCGCTGAAGACCACCACCTTGCGGTCCTCTTCCATGGTCAGCTCGCGGACGATTTCGCGAAACTCGGCGAGTTTGGGCGAATGATTGGTCTTCTTGTCGTAGAGAAACGTGGAATTGCAGAGCATCCGCATGTTTTGCAGGCAGCACATGATGCGCCGCAGATCGATTTCCGAGAGCCAACCCTGCCGCTCCCATCTGCGCATCAAATTCGCCAGGATATCGTGCTGCTCCCAGTATGGTTCCGCCTGCTGCGGGGTCAGGGAAACATGGAGAATCTGGTCGGTGCGCTGCGGCAAATCCTTAAGGACCTCCTGACGCGTGCGCCGCAGCAGGATGGGCGCCAGTTGATCGTGAATCCGGTCGAGGCCGCGATAGCCGATGAGGTGGCCCTTTTCGTCTTCCATGCGGTGCTCGGCGAGGAAGCGGAACGCGGGACCGAGGCGGCGGCCGTCGATGAACTCCACCACGGAGAAGAGCTCTTCCAGCTTGTTTTCGAGAGGCGTTCCGGTGAGCACGAAGGCGTAGCGGCTTTTCAGTTGCTTCACGGTGCGCGCGGTGGCCGTCGTCCAGTTGCGGATGCGCTGGGCTTCATCGAGGATGATGAGGTCGGGCGCCAGCTCGTGCATGTAGCGCACATCCTTCAGAACCAGCTCGTAACTGGAAAGGTTGAAGAACTGGGGCGAGCGATACAGCTCCTGCCGCCGGGGCAGCAATCCATCGATCACCTGAACGGGAAGGTCGGTGAACTTTTCGATTTCCGTCTTCCACTGGTACTTTACGGAAGCCGGCGCCACCACCAGCACTCGTCGAATGCCCCTGCGACGGCGCAGCATTTCGGTAGCGGCCAGGGCCTGCACGGTCTTACCGAGGCCCATGTCGTCGGCCAGGACGACGCGGCCGCGGCAAGCGGCGAAAATGGCGCCGCGTTCCTGGTACGGCAGGAGTTTCGTCTTCAGCAGGCCATCGAGAGGATCGCGCCCGCGGCGCAGGTTGCCGAGGAACTGGCGTTCCAGATCGAGCCCTTCGGCGAGTTCGTTCTCGCGGTCGAGGTATTCCAGCACGTCGCTGTAGATGACCGCCTCCAGGTCGGCTTTGCGGAAGGCCTCGATCACCTGGTGGAAACCGCGGAAATGCTCCCGCCGCAGCAAGCCGGACGGGTCGAAGTACTCTTCGGCCAGCTTCACGAGGGCAGGCGACGGAGACGCCGGAAGGCGCAGGCGGATATCGATGGTCTCACCGTACTGCAGCGAGATGGAAGCGCGCGACCGCGCATACTTTTGGCTCTCGAGCCTGCGGCCATAGCGTTTTCCAAGCTGCAACAGAAGGGCTTCGATATGCTTGCAGGTTCCCAAGGTGTTGACGGCGAAGTCCGGACACGAGCAGTAATTTTCGAATAAACCGGGCCCGCGCATAGCGACCCGGTAGGTTTTCCCGCTGGCGGACTTGACGCGATAGTCGCCGTAAGGCTCCCCGTCGGGCCGTTCGAGGACTTCGGCGATGGCGGCGGCAGCCCGCTCGCGGCGTTCGGCAATCTGTTGCTCAACTAACATAACGAGCCAGAATAACAGAGCGCGGGCGAGGTGCTGCGAAACCGGGGCCAAAGAAGCACGCCCGCGAGCAACGAACCGAAACCGCGACCGCCGGCCGCGGCTCTCGCCCGCGCCGCCGGCGCGGCCGTCGCTCCCGTCGCCATCCGCCGCGCGAATCGCCCGATTGGCCCCCGGGGCTCAGCCTTTGGGGCGATCGAGGACTAGAACCCAATCGGCGACCACCGGCGGGATCGGCGACTGCCACGCGCCGGAGGCGTCGGGGGCGACCTCGGGAATGGGGATGTCGCGGCCAGTGCGAGGGTCGAAGAAGAAGCCGCGCCAGGGGCCGGGCTCCAGCGACCTGACCTGCGGCGGATTCCAGAGCGTCGGCACGAAGATAACACGCAATTCACCGGGGATGCCGGCGGCGAAGGGCATCCAGTAGTTCTTTTCGTCCCAGTGGGGGTCGACCCACTCCGGATGGGGCTCGAACCGCCACCACGGGTAGCGCATGAGCAGGGCCTTGGAGTGGGCGATGTGGGTGGCGCCGGGCAGACGCGCGGCCTCATCCCAGGGGATGTCGCCCCAAGAGCGGCCGTGGGGAGAAGGACCGAAAGGCTGCTCGCTTCGGTTCACCTGCCAGATGCCGTTGGCCCCGTAGGTATGGCCGGCGGCTCCGCTGAGGACGCACGCCCAGAAGTAGAAACGCTGCACTTCCTGGCGGCTGGCTTCCATAATGCCCTCATAGCAGACCTCGCCATCGATGACCGGTATCCGCGGCTGGGCTGCGTAGGATGCAGTCAGCGTACGGATGGTATTGGGCGCGCTCTGGCGGTCGCCGTGGCCCGTCTGGAGCATGTCGAAGTCGAGCACGGACGGGTCCGTAACACACTCGCGGGCGCTGCGGCTGGGGTGGATGGTGATGAGGCGGTGATAGGGGTCCACCGAGCGGACGTAGCGGGCGAGTTCGGTCCAGCCTTGCTTCTGTTCCGCCGCGTCGCGTTCCTTGGCGGTGGACAGGTAGTAGGGCATGGCGCCCTCGCCGGCGAGGCACCAGACCACGGGGTAGGCGCCCCAGCGGGCCACCAGGTAGCGCCAGTGGCGCTTCATTCTGGCGGCGCCCATCCACTGAAGGAAGTACCCCCAGCAGCCGACGATGCAAGGGACCAGGCCACGGCTGACCAGGTGCTGGATGCGGAGGTCGGCCATGTCGAAATAGGCGGGGTTGATGCGCGCGTAGTCCTTTTCCCACGGAAAGCCGGCTTCGTTCGCGCCGCGGGGGTCAAAGGCCGGCATATCGGGGTAGAGGCCGGCAACGATCTGAACCACGGTGAAGCCTTTGGCGGCGCGGTCGGCAGTGAGTTGCTGGAAGTCTGCGGGCCATTGGAATCGCTGGCAGAGGCCCATCCACCAGGTGTCGGCGAGCCAGAAGAAAGGGGTTCCATCGTCGTGCTCGAAGTGACGCCGGTCGGAGGCGACGCGCGGGGCGCCTTGGAGCACAAGGGGGTTTGCGCCATTATAAGGGGCGGCGTCGAGCGTGCCAGTGCGGCCGTGGAGGCCGGCGTCAGCCGGGTCGCTACAGACCGTTGCGTAGTTGTAGCGTCCGGGCGCGGGCGCGGCGAAGCGCACGCGCCACTCGCTTCCGCCTGCCCAGTAGGCGGGGACGCGATGCTCACCCGAGGGACCTCTGAAAACGACGTCCAGTTCGAGTTCGTCGGGCGAGGCGTGAGGGCGAGAGGCGGTGAAGGGCCACTCGGCGACCGTGCGTGCCAGAGCGAAGCGGGACTGCGCGACGGCGGCGGAAAAGGGCGCGGCGGCGGAAAGAGCGAGGAATGAGCGGCGCAGCATCGGAGTCATGATATCGCACGCAGCGGGGAGCGGCTCAGTTGCCGGAGTTGCAGGGCCTCGCTCGACGCTCACGATCTCCGCCGCCGCACGCCGGCTTCCAACTGCCCAATGTATGCAGAGCGGCCCGCTGCGAAATCGCGAATGCGCCATCTGGAGCGCACGCGGCGAAGCTTCCGTTAATAGTGAATAACGCCGCTCTGCCCGAGTAGCGTGTGCTCCGGTCCAGACGACGATGGAAACCATGTCCGGCCGAGAACGCCTCAATTTAGGCGCTTCGAGCGCCAACATCGACAAAACATTGTCGATGTTGAGAAGTCAGAAGACAGAATTCGGGAGCCAGAAGTGTCAATCCATAGCGCGGCACCCGGGCCGCCATGCCGGCCAGCTCCGGCGAGGGCTTTCTGGCTTCTGACTTCCTCGACTCCTGACTTCCTACGGCCCCGCCAGGGGCCACTCGTTCGGGCGAAGTCCCGAACGAGCTTAGGAACGTTACCTGCTGGCGAGACCTGAATTCAATTCATTTGCACGTTTTCCGGCGCGTCTGCGCTTCCACGCTTCAACGCCACGACGTGGTCCACCACGTAACCGGGGCAAGCGCCTGTAGTCCTGCCGGTTGCGGGGCACGGGTGTTGCTGCTGGAATGCGCGCCGGGCGGCGGGATCGCGCTTGATCTTGCATAATCAGGGGCAAATACATCCACGAGTCGTGGGTTTCCTCCGGGCGGAAACCACCAGTTGCCAGTTCAAGTGATACAGTGGAGCAATTATTGTAACGTCAGTCGCGCGCCGAATCGGGCGACCTGATCGTGACGGCATGCGGCCTCGGCATCGAAGTTAGAGAAGGCCGCTGCCGCATCGTGTCGGTGCCGCGCGCGGAATAAGCCCGGCACCTGGCTTGACAGAGATTTAGGGCCGGAATACGCTGGGCAGCGGAGAGCATTATGCGAGTTCTGCGTCTGATTCTCGCCTGTGGGGCGTTGGCGTGCGGCGCGTGGGGCCAGCCGGGCCAGAACCCCATGGACAAGGTGTTGCTGAAGGATTGGGCCCCGGATTCGTCGCTGGTGGTGGCGGCGACGAAGATCGACCGGGCGCGGTACGCGGCCATCGACCTGCACGTGCACGTGGGCATGACCGCGGCGGACCCGCGGGGTGGGCATACGCCGGAATCGATCCGGGCGTGGGTTCAGGCGATGGACGCGGCGGGGGTGGAAAGGGCCATCGTGCTGACGGAAGCCATCGGCGCGGAGTTCGACCGCCTGGTGGATCTGTTCCAGCAAACCGCGCCGGGGCGGTTTCAGCTCTGGTGTGGGCTGGATACGCGCGATGCCGAGCGGCCCGATTACCCCGAGCGGGCGGCGGCTGAGCTGGAGCGCTGCTACCGCAAGGGGGCGCGTGGCGTCGGGGAGCTTTCCGATAAAGGCTTCGGCATCATGGGAGGCATGCTGGCGGCATACGGCGGGCCGTTCCACATCCCGCGCGAGCGGCGCATGCACCTGGACGATGCGCGCCTGGACCGCTTCTGGAATAAATGCGCCGAGCTGAAGATGCCGGTGAATCTGCACGTGGCCGATCATCCATCGGCATGGCGGCCGCCGGACAACCACCAGGAGCGGCTGCCGCGCTCGCAGATCTTCAGCCAGTACGGGCTGGACGGGATTTCTTACGACGAGTTGCTGATGCGCCGCGACCGGCTGCTGGCGCGGCATCCGGACACGCTGTTCATCGCCTGCCACCTTTCCAACCAGGGGAACGACCTGGGCGCGCTCAGCCGGGCGATGGACCGTTTTCCCAAGGTCTATCTCGATATTTCGGCGCGGGATTACGAGCTCGGGCGGCAGCCGCGGGCGGCCGCGCGCTTTCTCATCCGCTACCGCGACCGCGTGCTGTTCGCGACCGACATGACGCCGGGCGTCGACATGTACCGCAAGTGGTGGCGCCTGCTGGAAAGCGCGGACGAGTACATGCCGGGCCCGAGCTGGTGGCGCCTCTACGGCCTGGAGCTGCCGGACGAGGTGCTCCAAGCCATCTACCGCGGCAACGCGCTGCGCGTCCTGAACTGGAACTGAGCGCGCGCCGTTCCCGGCGCCCCACCCCAATCAGAACTCGAAGCGCAGGCTGAAGTGAATCTGCCGCGCCGATTCCTACGACCTGGGCGTGCGCGAAACCCGCCTCATCGACGGCGAGTACCAGATCACCCTGGCCGAAATGCTCAAAGCCACGCGGCACAAGGACGCCATCTTTCAGACCGCCATGCCGACCGACGCCCACCTCCCCAAGGAAGAATGGAGCGAGGACATGGGGAGATGCCGCGGTGGGGCGTCTTTGTCCTTTTCCGCCGTTGTGGATGCGGAAGTCTCGTTTTGAGCAGACGCAAATTGCGTGAGTCCAATGAAGGCGGACAGTACAACAACTACCGGCTTAAGCGTCATGGTGAAAGCTCCGGGCGCTGCCAGATTCTGCCTTGTTCCTCTTCCCGGTCAAGCGGCTTTGGCTTCGAGAGGGACGGAAGGGCTGGCTACGGACAGGCTTCCCTTATCGGAGATTATGATTTGAATCGGCGGCGACTGCAAGCGGCTGAAGGGTGTCGTCTGCAATTCAAATGTTGCGGCACACGCTGAAAGCAATGCCGCCTTCGTCGCCGGGGTGCCGTGGGTCCACCGGGCGGTGCGGAGCGATTCTGAAGCCTGTGTGCGTGCAGCCGCCACGCTGGAGAGGATTGCCGCCGTGGTGATGATGACTACAGTGATTACGGTGATGACAGGGATTCCACGCTTCGACAGAAATGAAGAGGGCAGGACGAAAGAGCGATCCTGCCCCAAGGAAAAACGACTCCAAAGTGGCCGCATTCCGGCGAAGGCAAATCTCAACGGGCCAAAAGTTTTGGAATGAAACCGCGCTTTGGAGTGTCTGTAACTTATTGAAAACATGGTGGCCAGGGACGGAATCGAACCGCCGACGCCAGCCTTTTCAGGGCTGCGCTCTACCAGCTGAGCTACCTGGCCGGGGAAATTTCAGTGTAGCAACCCGTCCCCAATCCCGCAATCCTTCCCGCCACTTCTCCAGCGCCACAGGTTCCCAGCTCATTGCTCCCGGCCACCGAGAAAACGTTGCCGTGGAAAACGGCGGAGCGCCGCTCGCGCCGCATGACTCCCCGACGCAGCCGCGGGCGCGACAGCCATTGGTCCACGCCGAAACCCGCAACGCCGACGCTTCCCAACCGCCAAAGAAAGCATGTCTCATGGCCCGAATCTGGTGCTGACCTTTCAACCCGTTCAGCTTGCCAGTTCTCTTGCCCGCCCCGTCACTTCTTCCCCTTCGCCTTCTTGTACTCTTCCCGCATCTCCTGCAAGCGGCGGGCATGCGACTCCGCATGGCTGGCGTTCTCTTCCACCAACTCCAGCAGCGTGATGCGCCCCCGCTCGCTGTGGTTGCCTGCCCGCGCGAAGGCGGCTTCCGGCAGTCCCTTCAGCAATTCGTGGTTCTCCGTGCGAATCCTCCGGAAAGTC
>Ga0326728_10010326_pt1 | contig 21914 bp, 17 predicted proteins | sample MB3enrmetagenome_FD_207602 | JGI IMG/M metagenome (GOLD analysis project Ga0326728, IMG submission 207602) | Lab enriched peat soil microbial communities from McLean, Ithaca, NY, United States - MB31MN | ecosystem: Environmental > Terrestrial > Soil > Wetlands > Peat | place: USA: New York... | reverse complement strand
TGGACAAACAACGGCTTACTTCTTCGCGCTCTTTAAAGCTAAGTCGATGATACTGAGACATATGCAACTCCCTTTTCTTGTCTTTAGTCTACAAGATTGGTGTTGCACTATGACCTAGAGCGTTACCTACCAATAAAAATGTCAATCTCAATGGTCTATATATTCACGCAGACCCCAATAACGCGACGATAACATTAAAATGCAATAGCAAAACATTTACGCTCTATATGGACCGCTAACCGACTGGCGTTAGACATACCGCATGGCCTTTTGATACACTTTCCTTAGAGCCCCTACCAGTCTGAACGCATTGCCGGAAGTCTCTTGGTACAATTGCAGGAAGCGGATGACCATGGCAAAGACTGAATCCCAACACAGGAACAGGAGCGTGCGATGTCCATTAGCTTTATCCCCAAGGAAGCCCGTTTTTTTGAACTTTTCGACGAGCAGGCCAAAAACCTGGTAAAGGCCGCCGAATGCCTGCGCGAAACCGTAAAAAACCCCGCCAACGACGAGGCGCTGCGCAGGATGCGCGAAATAGAGCATGAGGGCGACACCGTTGCCCACGAAATCACCAACCTTTTAAACCGCACCTTCATCACCCCGTTCGACCGCGAGGACATACTGACGCTCTCCAACCGCCTAGACGACGTCGTGGACCGCATCCACTCGCTGGTCACGCGCGCCAAACTCTACAAAATCAATCTGCCCGACAACGACCTTTTGCAGTTCGCCGACATCCTCGAACAGTGCGCCGCCACGATAGTCAAAGCCATCTCCGCGCTGCGCGACACAAAACACGCAAGCCGCATACTGGATTACTGCATCGAGCTCAACCGCCTAGAGAACATGGGCGACGTGCTGCGCGAGCAGGTCATAAGCCGCCTTTTTGAAACCTGCACCGACCCGATAGAAGTGATAAAGCGCAAGGAAATCTACGAGATAGCCGAAAGCGCCATCGACGAGTGCGAACACGCGGCAAAGACCGTCGAATCCATCATAGTAAAGCAGGGCTAGACGATGACAGCCGCCCTGCTTTTTCTGATACTGCTGGCGCTGTTTTTCGACTTTCTAAACGGCTTCCACGACGCGGCCAATTCCATAGCCACGATAGTTTCCACGCGCGTGCTGGCGCCCAAATACGCGGTGTTCTGGGCCGCGTTTTTCAACTTCATGGCATTCCTTGTGTTCAAGCACAAAGTCGCCGCCACGATGGGCAACATGGTGGACCCGTCCGTGGTGGACATGCACGTGATATTTGCCACGCTCGTCGGCGCTTGCGCGTGGAACCTGATAACATGGTATTACGGACTGCCGACAAGCTCCTCCCACGCATTGATGGGCGGGCTGGTGGGCGCGGCCTTCGTGAAGGCGGGCTCCGGCGTGATGGTGATGTCCAGCATCAACAAAACGCTGATATTCATGGTCATCTCGCCCGTGCTGGGCATGATTTTGGGGATGCTTATCGGCGTGATAATGATGTGGATTTTCAGGCGGTCCTCGCCGCTGCATGTGGATTCGCTGTTCAGGAAACTACAATTCTTCTCGGCGGCGGCGTTCAGCCTCGGCCACGGCGGCAACGACGCGCAGAAAACGATGGGCATCATAGCGCTGCTGCTCTACAGCCAGGGGCTGCTCGGAGGCAAAGCCTTCCATGTGCCGGGCTGGGTGGCGCTGTCCTGCTACGCCGCGATGGCGATAGGCACGCTGTTTGGCGGCTGGCGCATCGTAAAGACGATGGGCCAGAAAGTCTCCAAACTGCGCCCGGTGGACGGCTGCTGCGTCGAAACCGGCGCGGCTATAACGCTTTACACCGCGTCAGCTTTCGGCGTGCCGGTCAGCACGACGCACACTATCACCGGCGCGATTATGGGCGTGGGCTCGCTGCGCCGCCTGACGGCGGTGCGCTGGAGCGTGGCGGGGGAGATAGTCTGGGCGTGGCTGTTTACGATACCGGCGGCGGCGATAATATCGGCTTTCGCCTATTTCGCCAGCGTCGCAGCCTTCGGCGGCTAAATCGGCAGGCAGCAACTTTGCGACACCCCCCGGCAACCGCCGGGGGTTTGTTTTGAAAAACCACGGCACAAAAATTGCTTTATTAACTGCGAAGCATTATTTTAAGGAGGAAATCTTGAAGAAACTTATCATTCTCGCCGCGCTGGCGCTGCTGCCGCTTGCGGCAAGGGCAGGACAAACGGTGGCGATAAATTCGCTGTTCGGCGACGGCAAACCCTGGGTTTACGACCTGGGCGCTGACAATGCCGCCGGGAACACATTGTCGTATATAAAATCCCTGCATGACCAATTCGCGCCAAAAGCCGAATTGCTGGACGCAAAACATCTGGACGCATCCGCCGAGCAAAAACTCAGCCGCGGTTTTATACTGTACGCCGTGCCCGGCATGCAGTCGCGGCTGCTGGAAAAAGCGGGAGAACCGTTCGGGCTTAAGATCAGCTCCGGCGATATAACGTTCAACGGCAGGAGCTATGCGGGCGACAAACTGCAACTGATATTCGCAGGCAAAAACCCCTATGGCGGCGCGCCGATCTCCGCATACGCCGCCAAGGACAATACGACGCTGGAAGGCATAAACGACCATTTTCACGGGCCCAAATCCTGTTATGTTTTTGACGCCGGAAAGGAACTTTTAGCGGGAGACTATGACGGCGAACTTGTCGGCTTATACTCGTACATCACGGCTGATAAGGCCCTTGCCGACGCGGAGCAGTTCTTCTCCGACGCGCAGCGCATACACCCGGACATCTACGCCAATATCGGCAAGGGCGGTTTTGCAAAACTGCACGCAGCCACAATAAAGGAGATTAAAAAATCCTCCGACAAAGCCGGGCATGTGGACAAAAAAGCGCTGGTGAGCATCCTCTCCTATGCCGCGGCGCGTTTCGGCGACGGGCACACAGGCATCTTTTACTATCCCGACCAGGACGTTTATTACGCGGCCGTTTACCCGCCTTTCACGCTGGCAGCCCGGGACGGCAGATTTTTCGTGGAGAATGCGGTTGACAAGGAACTTATCGGCATGGAATTGACGAAAATGGAAGGCAAGCCCGTCGACCGGTTCATAAAGCCTGTTCTTGACCGCTGCCCGGCGGAAACCGCCGCATTCCGCGCGACCAGTTTTGCGGGGAAACAGGCGTACTGGTGGGCATTTTCGGGACTTTTAAAAGGACGGACTACAATAAGCGCGACTTTTATCGGGAACAAAAACGCCCTGAAAAAAGAATTAAAGGTCGCGAATTATCAGGATTTTTATCGTCTGGGAAAATCGACGAACAAACCTCCGCTGGAAACAAAATTTCTGGAAGGCGGCAAAGTGGCATATCTGGCCTACCATCAGCTGCCGGACGACCAAACGCTGGACCGGGAGGTGGCGGATTTTTTCTCGCTGGTCAAAGACATCGGCTCCAAGGCTCTTGTCATCGACCTGCGCGGCGACACGGGCGGAGATTCACGGCGCATAGACCTGCTGTTTAATTTCATACACTCCGGGCCGTACAGAATGAACTCCGGCTGCGATTTCAAGGTTACGCCCGAAAGCCGCCGGGAAAAAAGGATGGGCCAGCCCGGACAGGACGGGCAGGTACTTAAATTTAACTATGAGGAACAGAAGTCCTCAAACCCGGAGAATTTTTTCACCGGCAAGGTCTGGCTGCTGACCGACAATGACACCTATTCGTCCGCCAACATGTTCACTGCGGCGTTCAAGGCCTACAATGCAGGCGAAATAATCGGCCTTGAGACCGGCGACCCGGCAAAACAATACGGCGACCCGGTATGGCTGCAACTCCCAAACAGCGGCATAGGCTACGGCGTCTCCACCAAGCTGTGGTACGCGCCAAAGCCCGCGCCCGGCGACGACAAGCACGGCGTGTTCCCGGACGTGCATATAACCGGCGAGCTGCTGGCCCCGTTCGCGGCGGAAAAAGACCCGGTGCTTTCGTTCACGCTGGCGCGCATAAAAAACACACTCAAATAAATCGGACTCCAGACGAAAAAACCCCGGAGGAAGCCGGGGTTTTGCGTTATTATGGAAAGTTTATTTCGAACAGTGGCTGATGGGCGCTTTACCATGCGGCATCGTGGCGCCGAGATAAACGCCGAAAACCGCGCCCGCTATCGCCAGCAGGATTAAGAGGAACTGCGGAGTTTTGCAAAGCAGCGCAAAAAATCCCGGCTCGCAACCGAAGGGACGGGAGGACTTCCACTCATCAACGCTTCGGCGCAGCTCCGTAATGAACGCGTCGCGCTGCGGCGGCGTGAAGAACCAGCCGTAGCCGGGCAGCCTGCTTTTTACAAGCACCGAACCGGCCATTTTGGGCGAGGCCAGCTTCTCGGCGAAAAAGCAGCCGTTGCGCAGCACGTCGCGCGACGAGTCCACCTCGGTTATCTGCGCTATCGTTTCGTAGCGGATTTTGCGCTTAAAACGCGCGCCGAAAAAAAACGCGGATACTTCCAGCAGTCCTTCCTGCGCGTCCATGCGGTATTCCAGCCGGTACGTTGCGGCGGCCTTTCTGTTAATCAGAAAGACTATGCACAGCACGACCAGAAAAACCGCTATCGGGATAATCGGTATAAAAGGCAATCCGTTCATATGCCGAAATACTATCAATTGCCACAACCGCATTCAAGCGTTATCGGATATTACCCTAAAGTCTCATAAAACATCTGGGCCCAGCGGCCCTTGCTTGCAGGCGGCGCCGAGGGTAAATATATAGTGGATTATTATTTATAAGGCATATATTTTATATTGCAAGGAGTTTCTCCGAATGCGCAGCATCATTTTAGCTCTCGCCCTCGCCTCTTTCGCACAGGCCGCCGCTTACGCCCAACTGGGCCCGCTTTCGCAGATACCGTTAGGCGACATACCGAAAATCGCCTCGGAACAGTCCGTTCCGGAGGCCAAAACCGCGCCCGTCAAGGAATGGACGCTGATGTTTTACATAAACGGCAAGAGCAATGTGGAGCCGTTCGCGCTGGCCGACATGCACAAGCTGGAGGCGGCGGGCTCGTCGGCGGACGTCAACGTCGTCGCCGAACTCGGACGCATGGGCCAGCCCGGCCCGGTGCCGCCGGAAGGAAACTGGACAGGCTCGCGCCGCTATTATGTCGTCAAAAGCACCGACACTCAGCATTTCGCGTCGCAGGCGCTTATGGAGACGCCCAAGGTGGATATGGGCGACTGGCACCGCGTGGTGGATTTCGCAAACTGGGCAAAGCAGAATTATCCCGCAAAGCATTACATGCTGCTTGTCTGGGACCACGGCTGGGGCTGGCTGGACCCGACGCCGGCAGCTTTCGGCAGCGTCGAACCCAACCGCGCGCAAACCCGCTCGGTCTCGCATGATTTCGAGTATCACTCCTACATCGCCACAACGCAGCTTGGCCCCATGCTAAAGGCCACCGGCGGCGTGGACGTTTACGCCAGCATGGCCTGCTTCATGCAGATGGCCGAGATAACCTGGGAGCTTAAGGATTTTGCGAAAGTGATAGTCGGCTCCGAGGAAGTGATACAGCTGCCCAGCTTCGATTTCACCTCGATAATAAAGGACCTGGAGGCAAAACCTTCCGCCGACGCCGAAACCCTCGGCGCGATAATGGTGGACACTTTCCGCGACTACTACTCCACGCCGGACATGCTCAAAATGCTGTCCGACACGAAGTTCGGCGTAACGCTGTCGGCGTTGCGCGCGCCGATGGTTGGCGGCATAAAGCCGCTGGTGGACGCGTGGGTGCCGCTCGCAATGGAAGTAAACGACACCGCCGCGATGGACGCCGCCAAGGCGGGCGTGGTGCGCATGGAAATCGGCGACGAGACCACCGACCCCAACAAAACAATCTCCTTCTACGGCGACATGGGCCAGTTCATGAAACTTTATGCCGACAATCTTAAAGCCGATACGCCAAAGGCAATGGCGCTCAAGGCCGCCTCGCTCGCGATAGTCGATTATATCGACCATGCGCTCGTCATAAAATCAACCGGATTAAGCAAGGACCGCACCGGCAAGGATTATGCGCAGACGCACGGCCTGTCGATAGACATCCCCGGACAGCCCGGCAATCTTATCGACATAGCCAACAACTATTACGATCTGGATTTCGCCAGGGAAACAAAGTGGAGCGATTTCGTGCGCTGGCAGACGCCGGCGGCAAAATAAGCAGTCGGCAATGTTTTCAGAGCCCGGCATAAAACTGCCGGGCTTTTTTTTATTTTTATCCCGCCGATATGCGCCGCAGGGGAAAATTTGTAAACTGATGCAAGGCGCGGCGCAATACAACGCGCGCAATACGCCTGATGATTTCCGGAGGGAAAATGCAATATCCGCCGTTGATAGACATGCTTTCAAGGCTGGAGGCGATACCTTCGCCCAGCGGCTACACGCATAACGCCACCGCATATCTGGCCGGGCTGTTTAAAAAGGCCGGGCTGCACCCGGTGCTGACCAACAAGGGCGCGCTGCTGGTATGCGAGCACAAGGACCCGGTCAGCGTCTGCGCCGCGCATCTGGATACGCTGGGCGCGATGGTGAGCCGTCTGGAAGACGGCGCAAGGCTGCGCGTCGCGACTATAGGCGGCTACCCGCTGAATTCTTTCGAAGGGGAATATGCAACCGTCATTACGTCGGACGGGCGCAAATGGCGCGGCACCTTCCTGCTGGACAATCCCGCCGCCCATGTAAACCGCGAGGTGGGAAAAACCGAACGCTCGCTTGCCAACATGCATATCCGGCTGGACGTGGAAGCCAAAACGCCGCAGGAGCTGAAAAAGCTCGGTATCGGCGTGGGCGACTATGTCTGCTTCGACCATCGTTTTGAATACACCGACACCGGTTTTGTGCGCACCAGATTCCTTGACGACAAAGCGGGCTGCGCCGTGCTTGCGGACATCATACTGCGCAACGCGCGCGGGCTGGCCGCGCTGCCGGTGGCGTTTTTCTTTTCCACCTACGAGGAAGTGGGCCACGGCGCAAGCGCGGGGATACCGCGCGGCGTAAAGGAAATGCTGGCGGTGGACATGGGCGTGGTCGGCGGCGGAGTATACGGGGAGGAGACCGCCGTCTCCATCTGCGCAAAGGACTCCACCGGCCCGCACGATTACGAATTGCGCACCCGCCTTGTCGCGCTGGCAAAGAAAAACCTCATAGCGCATACGGTGGATATATTCCCGTTCTACGGCTCCGACGGCGCGGCCACAATTCACGCCGGGTACGACGTGAAAGTGTCGGTCATCGGGCCGGGCGTCTCCGCCTCGCACGGCGTGGAGCGCACCCATATAAAAGGAATGGAAGCCACGGCAAAGCTTGTAGAGGCTTATATAAAAACTCTTTGAAGGGGGAAACGAAATGCTGGAAAAAGTCACCGAAAGTCCCGATATCACAAAAAAGCAGTTCGACGCGCTGGCGCTGGAACTGCATCCCGGACTGCTGGCATTGCAGCAGCGGCTGCGCGCCGCGAAATTCCCGGCAATAATAGTCATCGCGGGCATGGAAGGCGCGGGGAAAACCGAGACATTGAATTTCCTGCTCGGCTGGCTGGACACGCGCAGCGCGCATGTGCAGGCCTTCCGCAAGGAGACGGACGAGGAACGCTCCCGCCCTTATTACTGGCGCTTCTGGCGCGCGCTGCCCAAAAAGGGCGAGACGGGCATATTCCTCGGCGGCTGGTATTCCGACGCGATAACCGGCCACGCGCTCGGCAGGACCGGAGAAGACGAATTTACCGCCGAACTGGAAAAGATAAAGGCCTTTGAATCCGCGCTGGCGGGGGAAGGCGCGCTTATACTCAAATTCTGGCTGCACCTCTCCGAGGACGAGCAGGAAAAGCGTCTAAAACGCCTCGAAAAAGACAAGGACAGCGCCTGGCGCGTCACAAAAAAGGACTGGAAATGCCTGCGCCGCTACGACGATTTCTACGAAACGGCGGACGCCGCGCTGGCCGAAACCTCCACGCCGGACGCGCCGTGGAAGGTGATACACGCCGCGCACCCTCACTACCGCAATATCGAAATAGCCAAGGCGATAACCGACAGGCTGGAGCGCATGCTTGACCGCGCGCCCGCGCCGAAAAACGTCCCGGACCATCCCAAACCAAGGACAGTCAACGCGCTGCGCAGCCTGGATTTCACGAAGGCGCTTGCGCCTGACACCTATGAGAAGGAACTGGCCCACTGGGGCGCGCGCGTGGCCGTGCTGACGCGCGAGCTGAACGGCAAAAAGCGCTCCCTCGTCGTCGGTTTTGAAGGCACCGACGCCGCCGGCAAGGGCGGCGCGATACGCCGCCTGACGCAGTTCATGGACGCGCGGGATTACCGCGTGGTGCCGATAGCCGCCCCCACCGACGAGGAACGCGCGATGCCGTGGTTGTGGCGCTTCTGGCGGCACATACCGATGCGCGGCGGCGCGGTGATTTTCGACCGCACCTGGTACGGCCGCGTGCTGGTGGAGCGCGTGGAGGGTTTCTGCTCCAAAAAGGACTGGACGCGCGCCTACGGCGAGATAAACGAGTTCGAGGCCCAACTGGCCGAAAAGGGCGCCGTGGTGCTGAAATTCTGGCTGGCAACGTCCAAAAGCGAACAGCTAAAACGCTTTAAGCTGCGCGAAGCGACGGAATGGAAAAAATTCAAGATTACCGACGAGGACTGGCGCAACCGCGACAAGTGGGATTATTACGAGGCGGCCGCCTGCGACATGTTCGCCCGGACCTCCCGCCCCGCCGCGCCGTGGGTGCTGGTGGAATCCGAGTGCAAGCTGCACGCGCGCGTAAAGGTGCTGCGCACCGTGGCGCAGGCGCTGCAAAAAGCGCTGGAGTGATTTCTGCGGAATCAATGTAATGAAAACTCCCTCCGTCCGTATACTAATACGGACGGAGGGACTATGCACAAGCTCCTGACCATACTGCTTTTGCTGGCGGGCGTAGGGCTTTTGGCCGCCTCCTGGGTAACACTGCACCGGCATCGGCGCGACGCGTGGCAGGACGCGGCGCAGGAAAGCGCGCGGCTGCTTTCCGTCGGGGCAATAGCCGACGCGGTGGACAGCTCCTCCGCCACCCTCGTGCTCGCGCTGAACCTCTACGGCGAGAACAACGTAAAAACCGCACTCTCCTACGAATTCCTGGCGCGCACGCAGTTCGCCGCGTATAATTACACGGCCGCGGCGATCAATTACGAACGCGCGCTGGCGTCCTATAACGCCGTCTACGGTGCGGAGCATCCGCTGGCGCTCTATACGCTGACCGGGCTTACCGACGCCTTTGACGAGCTGGGCGATTACGCAAAGGCGGAGCATTATGCCGCGTCGGCGATAAATTCCGCGCGCGCGGGCGGGGGGGAGATAAGCCCCGGCGCGGCGCTGGTCTACGCGCACATAGCGCTGCTTTATGCCGACTGGGGCAGGCTGACCGAAAGCGCGCAGACGGCGCGCCGCGCCATCGAAATCGCCTCGCGCTCCAGGGCGGAGAATGCCGCGGCAGGGCTTGCCAAACTCGCGCTGTGCGAAACGCAGACAGAGCAGGCGCCGGAACTCGCGCCGGACGGGGAAGGGCATTACTGTTTAGAAGCGCTCTCCGACATCAATTCCGCCGAACGTCCCGACAGCCCGCTGCGCGCACGCGCGCTGCTGGCCGCCAGCCGCGCCAACGCCGCCGCAAAGAATATCGTGCAGGCGGCGCAGCAGCTCGACGAGGCGTCAGGGCTCTACGCCCGCAGTCCGGAAAGCAACAACCGCCGCACGCTCTCCTGCGCGATGGCGCTGGCCGAGCAGAAACTGCACGCCGGGGACTTCAAGATAGCCGGCGACACCTACGACCATAACCTGCCGCTTTTCCGCGAGACTTTCGGCTACAACCACAACGCCGTACTGCACGCGCTGGCCGACGCGGGGCGAGTATACACGGCTCTCGGCAATTTCGACATGGCGCAGGTGGTCTACCGGGACGCGCTGGCCGCTTTCGATTCGACCCCCGGCGCAACCCCCGAACAGAAAATAGGGCTGCTGCGCGGGCTGGCCGCCCTGAACGCCGCGCAAAAGAACGAGCGCGACGCGCGCCAGTATCTAAAACTGGCGCTGGAAGCCGCAGCGCCGCTCGACTGTTCCGCCGCGGGCAACGCCTCCGCCGCGCTTTATATAGACATGGTAAAGCTGGACCTTTCCTCAGGCAAGACAAAAGCGGCCATCTCCGACGCGGACCTTGCCGACGCCGCGATAGACAAATGCATGGGCTACAAGCATCCGCTTAACCTGCCGCATGTGCGCGCGCTGCTGGAACTGCGCCGCGCTATGACGCAGCCCGCGCCGAAGGAATAATACATTTTCCCCGGACAAACAAAAACCCGGCTCCATTGGAGCCGGGTTTTTTTATTGCAATGCGAATGTCGTTTTAAAAGTCATACGAGGCTTTCAGCGTGAACTCGCGCGACGGTGCGGGCAGCGGCGCATGGTTGGCGTCGCCGGGATTGTCGTACGCCTGTATGTAGCTGTAGGCGGCATTGAACATGTTATAAACGCCAGCGCCCAGCGAAAGTCCCTTTACAAAGGCGTCCTTGTGCAGCAGGTAGAGATTAACCTGCGCCACGTCCGGATATTTCACCGTGTTGCCGCCCGCGTCGTAGCCGTTGCGGTCGGCGAGGAATATCACCGTGGGGCTAAGGCTCCAGTCCTGCGCCAGGTCTACGGTGGACACCGCCGCTATCTTGTGGCGCGCCAGCGCGGGCATGCTTGCGCTGTCGGCCATTTGATAGCTGGTCACCTGATTGTCATAGGCGCCGTAATAGGAGTAGCTCGAGCGCAGCGACCAGCCGGGCTCCTTCATCTGCCACGAAAGCTCCGCTCCGCGCGTGCCGGTGTGCGGATAATTGGTGTAATTTTCCACACCGTTGTCGTCGGAATATATTATCGGGTCCTTTATGTAGATATCGAAGGCGTCCACGGAAACGTCCATAGCCTTGTTTAGCTGCCAGCCCGCCTCCAGTTCCTCGGAGGTGGTATGCTCGGGCTGGATGTCCGCATTGCACTCTATATTTTCTATCGCGGGTGCGCGGTAGGACTGGCTGAACATCGCCTTGAGGCGCAGCCGGTCGAAGGCGCGGGTCAGCGCGACGCGCGGCACGAAATCGCTGCCGAACTGCGAATTGTCGCTGTAGCGCGCCCCGGCGGTAAAGTTGAAAATATCCATGGAACTGGTGCCCTGCAAAAACAGCGAGTGCGTGTCATACTGCGCGGCGCTGGTACCGTCGCCGGAGGGCACGCCGATGTCCACGCGGTCGCGGAAGAATTCCGCGCCGCCCATCAGGTTGATCCTGTCGCTGACGTCGTAATAGGCCGACACGTTGCCCAGATAGCGCTGCGTGGTCTTGTCGTAATCCTCGTTATAGTCCATCTCCTGCCAGGGCTTGGCGTAGTTGAAGTCAAGCGTGGGGACTATCTTTAGGCTGTCGCTGACTTTGAACGTATACCTGGCCTCGCCGTAATAGGAGGGGAAGTTTATCTGCACCGCGTCGGGCAGCGCGTTGGAATACTGGTCCTGCTCGGTGGTGCGGTAGCTGTCGGCTATCAGGCGCAGCGAAAAGTCCCGCTTGGTCAGCCCGATGTTGATATTGCGCTCGTCGCGCCAGGAGTGGCCGTTCATGTCGGTGTGGGCGCCGAAGAGGTCGTTATAGCTCTGGTCGCTGGCCTGCGACTCGCCAAAAAAGGCCTGCGCGGCAAGGTCCCAGTCCTTGCCGGTTACGCCGTAGGCCGCGCCGGCGTTGCGCTGCCCGAGGCCGGAGGTCATCTGGCCGTAGGAGCCGTACACCTCGCCGCCGTTAAGCGATTTTGCGCTGCGCGTCGTAATGCTTATCACGCCGAGCTCCGCGTTGCCGCCGTACATCGCGGAACCGGGGCCGCGTATTATCTCTATCTTTTCTATCTGTTCAACCGGGAAGCGCGCGTACTGCACGGTGGAATAAAGCGGCTCGTCGTAATTCTGGCCGTCCACCAGCACCAGCACCTTGCCCTCGTTGGCCCAGTTGCCGCGTATGCCGAGCCCCAGGTTGCCCTGAGTATCCATGCCGAAATCAAAACCCGGCACGGTTATAAGCACGTCGTAGAGGTTGCGCGCCCCCATCTTGACGATGTCATCGCGCGTGATGACCGTTATGATGCCGGGCGATTCCTTTATGGACGTCTGTTTGGAGGACGCCACGGAAACTTTCATGTTCAGCAACTCTTCCAGCGACGCATTGTCGTAGGCCGCGACGCCATCGTCGGCGCGGCAGGCCATGGCGGACAATGAGACTACGGGAAGTACCAGCAGCAGTGTTCGCGTTACGTTCATAAGCAGGCTCCTGACAACGATTAACAAATGAGAATAAATATCTCCCAGTGGGATAATATATAAAAAAACTCCCGGTATTCCAAGTCAAAATACCGGGAGGGAATCGAGATTATCGATAGTTACGGTTTGCCTGCGATGATGACGGGCTGGATGAAGCGGTCCTTTACGGTATGCACATTGATAAATCCGGCGCGGCGCAGCAGCGCTTCCAGACGGCCGCAGGTGACGCAGTAATAGCGGGAGCGCTGGACCATGGTTTCGGGCGGCTTTTCGCCGGAATCCCGGACTATGTAGGTGGTCAGGTCGTAATAATCGCTGTCGAAACGGTAGACGTCGAAAAGCACTATCCTGCCGCTGGCCAGTTCGTGCACCGCGCGCGGGGCGATCTTGATTTTGTTCCTGTCCGGATTGAAATTGACATAATCGCGCACGCTCACAAGACACACGCCGCCGTGCTTTAGCGCCGCGTTGAATTCCATGAAGGCCTTGAGGATGTCCGCGTCGGTCAGCATATGAGGCACCGCGTTGTCGGCGGAAATCACCACATCGAAAGACTCCGCCCGGCCTTTGGAGGCGGAACGCATTTCGCCGCAGGAGAATGTCATCGCCAGCGCGCGTTTTTCGGCCTCGGAACGCGCCACGGACAGCTCGCCTTCCGACATGGCGATGCCCGTCACCTCGTAGCCCAGCGCGGCCAGCCCCAGCGCCTGGGTGCCTATGCCGCAGGAAACGTCCAGCAGCGTTTTGCGCGCGCCGGGAACTTCCTTTATCAGCGCGTCCAGCTGCTGCGCCTGCTTTGTGACGCTGTCCTCCCAGTCCGCATACATGTACTTATAATAAGGCACTAACGCGTCGGTGGGCGCGGTATTCATATGTGTTCTCCTGTCAAATTAGACAAACCTGATGCGGGCCGGTTCGCGGTGGGTATAGAGATAGCTTAGCAGTTAAAAGGGGGCGGCGATACAATCATATGGGGATAATGCGCGACTGTCAGGGAAAACAATGCGGCGGCGGGACCGAAAACCCGCCGCCGCAGCAGTCGTAACGATGTTGTTTCAGCAGTAGAGATATTCGTCCACCAGCCTGGTTATCTCCTCTTCCTTGCCGAACAGGCGCTGGCTGAGGTCGCGGTCGTTGTAATTCTTTAGCTTCTGGACGTTGCCGTCGATGACCAGCGGGGAGAAGACGCCGTCTTTCTCGTAGATGTCGCGGTCGGAAATGAGCTTCTCGGCCGATTCGCGGCATGACGTCGGCAGCTGCGGCAGCTGCGACTGCACCTGCCGGTTCTCGGACTTGAAGATATTTACGTCGACGTAAAGACGCTTGGCGATGTCGAGCGCGCCGGGAAGCTCCAGCCCGTATCTGGCCGCCACGGCCAGTCCGGCGATAAGCAGATGCACATTGGCCGAGCCGTCGGCGCAGCGGAACTCCACCGTCTGGTTGGAGCCCTTGGGCGGCACCAGCGACTTGTCGCCGGGGTTGGCTTCCTGCGCCATGTTGCCGACGTTGTTCCAGCCGAGCGGGACGCGCACCAGCACGGAACGGTTGCGGTCTCCCCAGCAGATGTTTGTCGGCGCTTCCTGATGCGGCACGAGGCGCAGGTATGAAGTCGGCACCGTGTTGCCAAAAGAGGTAAGCGACGGCGCGAGGCTGAGATATCCGGCTATCATCTTGCGCGCCACGTCGGAAAGCCGGCCGTTTGAGTCCACCATCATGTTCACGCCGTCTTTTACCAGGCGCGAGTGTATGTGCATGCCGCTGCCTGCGTGGCCGGAGGAAATCTTCGGCGCGAAGGTGACCTTTACGCCGTTTTTGAAACCGGCCATCTGCACCATGGTCTTTGCGATGAGCAGCTGGTCGGCGGCGTCCTCGGCGGGCACCGGCAGGAACTCTATCTCGTGCTGCGACATTTCCAGGTCCTCGGTGCGTATGTGGCCCACCTCGGCGTGCGCGTATTTTATGCTGCACCCGGCCTGCGCTATAGCCTGCACGGCTTCGACGCGCAGCGTCTCCCACTTGGAGAACGGCATCGACTCGTGGTAGCCGCGCTGCGCGGTTACCGGGTAGTTCTCGTTTTCGCGCTTCGCTATCACATAATATTCAAGCTCGCCGAAAGCCTCCAGCGTCATGCCGGAGCTTTTCCGGAGCGCCGCCTGCGCCTTGGCGAGTATGTTTTCGGGGGAACTGGGCAGGCGCTTGCCCTCGCTGGTGAAATAGGCGCAGACTATGTCGAGCGTCGGCACCGGAGCGAACGGGTTGACGTACGCGGTGCGCAGGCGCGGCAGCACATAAAGGTCGGAGGAGGCCGCGTCTATATGGCTGAACAGGCTGGAGCCGTCCACGCGCTCCCCGGTGGAGAAAAGGCGGTCCAGGTTTTTGTGGTCCGTACCGACGAAATTCAGGGTTTTGAGGCGTCCGTCCCCGCCGATATAGCGGAAATTGACTATTTGGATGTCGTTTTCGATTATGAACCTGAGTATGTCCTTCTTTACGAAGTCCGCGGGAGCCTTGTTCAAATAGCGCGCCACGCGGTTTGCGCCGGAAAGGTTTTTCATCTCGCCGGCAGTTTTTGCTGTCTTGGGCATAGCATCTCCTGAGAATGTATCCCTGACGGATAGGCACGGACAGGGATTTCTGTTAGCGGAGTTATTCTACTAATTTCCTGCCGATTTCAAGCATGATTTTGGTTGTGGGGGAAAACGCCGAATGGCGCAGCCGGATAAAATGGACATCGGCGCGGCGGCCTACGGCGCCGCCGAAAAAGGCAGCAGCGCGTAACCGCGCGGCAGCGCGCCGCCGGAGGGGAAAAGGGGAGTTTTTCCGCTGCGGCACTTGAGGACGGAATTGCTTTCAAGCAGGGACTTTTCGTTCCCGCCGGGAAACGCCAGCGGCGCGGCTATGGAACCGTACTCCAGACGGAACACGCCCCCGGATACGGAGCAGCCGCCGGAAAGCGCGGCGAAGTCGAACTTGTCCCTGAAAACCACCGGACGGGAAAGCAGTTTGCGCCGCGCGGCGGCGGCAAGCGGCGTGCAGGCCTCCATAAAGCCGAACAGTTTTTTTGCGGCGCTCAAAGATTTTTTGCAGTCGTAGGCGCAGGGATGCCAGGGCAGCACCGGCTCGCAGTTCACGCCGCGATTGAGTTCCAGAAACCGCCTGAACATCTCGCCGTCGGACACCGGCGCGAACGGACCGCGCTGCGGGGAACGAAAGCCGGGATTTTCCAGCCGAGAAAAATAGTTGTATACGTTGTTGAGCCGGAAATCCAAAAGCCTGCCGCGCGCGGAGTTGTGCAGTATGTGCAGCACAAGGTCGCGCGACTGGTCCGCCTTCCACGCCAGATAGCTTTTGACGCAGCATTCCGGGTAGCCGAGCGCGATGCCCCATTCTGCCGACAGTATATCCGCATAGGCCTTGCGCGCGGCCAGCAGCTTTTTTTTATCCCAGCCGACCAGCACGTCCTGCGCGCTCTCGCCGCCGATATTGCGTATGCCGACCAGAGACTCCGTTTTAAGCCGGAAATCCGAGCACAGCTCCCGGAACGCCGCCGCCTGCGCGGGCACTATATTTGCGTAGAGCACGTCCTTTACGCCGCACAACAGCGCCATCAGGTCGTTTTGCTGCACGCAGGCGCAGCGCGGCGCGGCAAGCGCGTCGGAAAAATAACGCAGTATCGTTTTTGTGGCGACAGGCGGCATAGATCTGTAAATAGTATACAAATGTTGCAGCGCACACAAAAACCTGCCCCGCTACCCACGACATCACCCACTTTTATGCGGCCATCCGTATTGTGAGCAAAAGGTCCTCTTTTATAATTGAAGTTTTCTGTGACTTCCGTGACTTCTGTGGTTAAATTTCAGTTTCATTTCTGTCGTTTGCTTTTCTCTGCAATGACAGCTTTGTTGCAATACAATCGCTTTTGCCTTTGCTGTTTTTAAAAAGCGGGTGAAGTCGTGCCGCTACCCCCTTGCAATATGGCCCGTTTTGAGGGAGAATAGTAATTATATAGGAAGCACGGAGAGAAAAAATGAAAATAGCACTCTGCCAGTTCAACGTGGCATGGAACGACAAGAAGGCAAACCAGCAGAAAATCCTCAACCTGCTCCGGTCCGCACCCGACAAAACCATGGACTGGCTGATATTCCCCGAGATGACGCTCAGCGGTTTCACTATGGAAACCCAAATAGCCGAGACCACCCCGGAAGAAGTGGAGTGGTTCGCAAACATCGCGCGCGAGTACAACACCGCGGTATCCTTCGGCGCGGTGCAAAACGGCTACAACAACCTCATCACCATCAACAAATTCGGCAAGATAATAAACACCTATTCCAAAATACACCTCTACGCCTTCGGCGGCGAGAATAAATATTACAAGGCGGCGGAGAAGCAGACTCATTTCGAGCTTAACGGCCTGCGCGTCACTCCCGCGATATGCTTCGACCTGCGCTTTCCGTACCTCTTCTTCAATACCGCGGAACAGACGGACGTTTACGTCGTAATCGCCAGCTGGCCGGGACGCCGCGCGGAACACTGGACCACGCTGCTGCGCGCCCGCGCGATAGAAAATCAGGCCTACTGCATCGGCGTCAACAACACCGGCGTCGACACGCAGAAAATAGAGTATACCGGCAACTCCATGGCCTTCGACCCGCTCGGCAAAACCGTGGTGGACGCGGGAACAAAGGAAGGACTCTATATATCGCAGATAGCGGTGGATAAAGAACTGGTCGCAAAAACCCGCACGCGATTTCCGTTCCTCAACGAGAAAAAGCCGGGGGCGGTATTCGCCTGACAAGCGCCGGGGACCGGCTGGTTCCCGGCAGTTACCGTTTGCATTCCAGTTTCGCGCGCGCCGCCAACTATGCGGCGGGCGCGAAACTGCTTTGTACCGTCGGGCCGGAGGCCGGGCCGGGGCCGCTTAACCTGGTTTTTGACGATTTCGACGCACAACTGCTCGGCGCGTCCGTGGAGCTTGCGCAGGACGGAGTGCTGTCGGCCGGAGGGCTGGCTTTCGACACCCGGCAGGCGCAGCGCTACGATTCCGCGCTGCCGTCCGCGCAAAATGTGTGCAGCCGCGCGCAGGAAAACGCCGGGAAATTCCTTTCGCTGCTGCTTAAAAAAGCCCCCGAACTGAGCTTTGCTCGCGCGCTGGAACCGCAGCCGGGACCGGAAAGCGGCTTCGCCGGAGAACTGATGCGCGCCGCGCGCGAGGGGATGGAGCTTTTGCAAAAAGGCCACTATTACGACGCCGCCAGAAAACTGCGCGGCACCGGAGTGGGGCTTACGCCGTCCGGAGACGATTTCCTGTGCGGCTACCTGCTAGGCATAAATGTACTTGAACACGCGCACGGAAAGAATTTAAACTATCGCAAGCAGACGATTTACGGGGCGGCGCTGTCGGGCCGCAACCCGCTGACGGACGCCTTCCTGTCCTGCGCCTGCGAAGGCGGCGCGGGCTGGAGGATAAAACAGCTTTTTGAAGCCATGGCCGGCACGGCGGCGGTTACGCCGCAGCGGGCCGTGGAGGCCGCCATAGACCACGGAGCGACATCCGGGGCCGACACGGCGGCGGGATTCATATTCGCACTGACGAGGGAACACGATGACGATTAAATCGGTAATATACCGCGGCGAATACCACGATTCGGTATCGCTGATGAACACCGCAAAAGCGGTAACCGGCGCGCCCGGAGTAAAAGACTGCGCCGTGGTGATGGTCACGCAGGAAAACCGGGGCATACTGAAAAACTCCGGCCTGCTGACTCCCGAAGTGGAGGCCGCGCAGGAAGGCGACCTGGCCGTGGTCGTAAGCGCGCAGGACGACGCAAGCGCCGAAGCGGCGCATAAAAACGCGCGCGAGCTGCTTTCGGGCAGGAACAAAAAATCCTCCGGCGGCGCGGCCGCCGCAAAGGCGTCCACGCTGGAAGGCGCGGCGGAATCCCTCGGCGGCGCGAACATGGCCGTGATATCGGTGGCCGGGCGCTATGCCGCGGCGGTGGCCGATTCCGCGCTGGAGCGCGGGATGCACGTGATGCTTTTTTCCGACAATGTAAAACTGGCCGACGAGGTGGCGCTAAAGAAAAAAGCCGCCGCCAAAGGCCTGCTGGTGATGGGGCCCGACTGCGGCACCGCGATAATAAACGGCGCGCCGCTGTGCTTTGCCAACGCGGTAAGCCGGGGGATGATAGGCGTTGTCGGCGCGGCGGGCACCGGCATGCAGGAAGTGACGACGCTGATTTCCAACGAGGGCGAAGGCATTTCGCAGGCGATAGGCACCGGCGGGCGCGACATAAAGCGCGACGTGGGCGGCATAATGTTCATGGAAGGCCTGAAAGCGCTGGCCGCGGATCCGGCGACGCGCGTCATACTGATGGTCTCAAAACCGCCGCATCCCGAAGTAATGGAAAAGATAGTGGAAGCGGCGCGCGGCATCGCAAAGCCGATGGTGGCGCTTTTCCTGGGCGGGGACACCGCCATACTTGAAGAGGAGGGCATCTATCCGGCCAAAACGCTGGAGGAGGCCGCGCTTAAGGCGGTCGCGCTGGCGCGCTTTGAATCCGCGCCGCAGCCTTCGTCCGACAGCAACGCCCTCGCGCGCGAGACGAACCGTTATCTTATGGCGCTAAAGGACGTGGAGACAAGGCTGAACCACTCCGAAAACGACATAAAGCGCATCGCCTTCGACGAGGCGCGCAAACTCAACCCCTCGCAGAACTGCCTGCGCGGCCTCTATACCGGCGGCACCTTCTGCTACGAGGCGCAACTGATACTGGAGCCGCTGCTCGGCGGCGTATGGTCCAACGCGCCGGTAAGCCCGGCGTACAAGCTCAAAGACGCGCTGCGCTCCGAGGGCAACACGATAATAGACCTCGGCGAGGACGAGTTCACCGTGGGCCGCCCGCACCCGATGATAGATTTCACGCTGCGCAACCGCCGCATTCTCGACGAAGCGCGCGACCCGGCCGTGGCCGTGATCCTTCTGGACCTTGTGATAGGCTGGGGCTCCAACATGAAGCCGATGGAGGACCTGCTGCCCACGCTGGCGCAAGCGCGCGATATGGCAGAGCGCGGCGGCAGGCACATAGTTTTCGTAGCTTCGGTGACCGGCACCGAGCAGGACCCGCAGGGCAGGAGCGCGGCGGTAAAAGGGCTGCGCGACGCGGGCGTAATAGTGCTGCCCACCAACGCGCAGGCGGCGATACTGGCGGGGCACATAATCCGCATTTCCGGAGGCAGGCAATGAGCGTAAACGAACTTTTTTCGTCTGAACTTAAAGTGGTGAACATCGGGCTTGAGTCTTTCGAGACCGCGCTTGCGCGCTCGGGCGTAAAGGTGGCGGGCGTCAACTGGCGGCCGCCGCTGGCGGCGGATTTCGCGGCGATATCAAAGCTGCGCTCCCGCCGGGCGGATATTGACAAGGCCAACGCCGCCGTGCTGGAAAAAATACTGCACGGCAAGGCCAGGCTTTGCGGCATGGGGCTGGCGGGGGAAACAATTCCCGGCATGAAGAAAAACCTCATCCTGCACGCCGGACCGCCGATAACGTGGGAGCGCATGTGCGGCCCCATGCGCGGCGCGATAATCGGCGCGCTGATATACGAAGGTCTGGCCGCAAATCCCGAGGAAGCAAAGGCGCTCGCCGCCTCGGGGAAGATAGAATTTTCACCCTGCCACGAGCATAACGCCGTAGGGCCGATGGCGGGCATAGTGTCGTATTCCATGCCGGTGTTCATCGTCGAAAATTCCGAATTCGGCAACCGCAGCTATTCGACGCAGAACGAAGGTCTGGGCAAAGTGCTGCGCTACGGCGCGTACTCGCCGGAGGTCATCACCCGGCTGCACTGGATGCAAAAAACTCTTTATCCGGCGCTTAAAGCCGCGCTGGCCTACACCGGCCCGATAGACTTAAAGGCGATAATCGCGCAGGCGCTGCACATGGGCGACGAGGTGCATAACCGCAACCGCGCGGCCTCCTCGCTTTTGTACCGCGCGCTGGCCCCGGCGGTGGTGCGCACGTCTAAAACCGACACGGCGGCGCAAGTGCTGGAGTTTATAAACGGCAACGACCACTTTTTCCTCAACCTTTCGATGGCGACGGCCAAGGCGCTGCTCGACGCCGCGCGCAACGTGCCAAACAGCTCGGTAGCCGTAGTGATGGCGCGCAACGGCACCGACTTCGGCGTGCAGCTTGCCGGAACCGGCGGCAAATGGTTCACCGGCCCCGCGCCGGTGCCGGACGCATTGTTCTTTGCCGGGTTCACCAAGGCGGACGCCAATCCGGATATCGGCGACAGCGCGATAACCGAGACCTGCGGCCTCGGCGGATTCGCGATAGCGGCTGCCCCCGCGATAGTGCAGTTCGTGGGCGGCAAGGCGGCGGACGCGGCGGGATACACGCTTGCGATGTACGAGATAACGGCGGGCGAAAACAACGCCTGGCAGATACCGGCCATGGATTTCCGCGGCGTGCCGTTGGGCATAGACGTTTTGAAAGTGGTGGAAAGCGGCATACTGCCGTTTATCGACACCGGCGTTGCGCACAAGGAGCCGGGCGTCGGCCAGGTGGGCGCGGGCGTGGTGAGCGCTCCGGCGGAGCCGTTCATAAAGGCCGCGCAGGCGCTGGCGGAGGAACTGAAATAAAATGGAGCCGCGGTTCTCTTTCGGGCGCAACTGGATAAACTACGCCAAAAACTCCGCCGACGAAAACGCGATTAAAACCGCGCAGGAAAGCCTGCTGCGCTTTTTTTCGCCGGAGCAGCTAAAGGGCAAGGTTTTCGTGGACGCGGGCTGCGGCAGCGGACTGTTTTCGCTGGCGGCGCTGCGGCTTGGCGCGGCGAAGGCGCTGTCTTTCGATCTGGACGAAAAAAGCCTCGAGGCGTCGCGCTACGTGCGCGGTAAATTCGCAGGCGAGCTGGCCGCCAAATGGGATATTTTTCAGGGCGATGTGCTGGACCCGGCTTTCGTCTCCTCCGATAAAGCGCGGGGGGACATTGTCTACAGCTGGGGCGTGCTGCACCACACCGGCAACATGCATCTGGCGCTAAAAAACGCTTTGGAACTGGTGAATCCGGGCGGGCTGTTTGCGGTGGCGCTTTATAACCGCACCCCCGCCACGCCGTTCTGGTTCAAGGCCAAACGCTTTTACAACTATCATCCGCTGGCGCGGCCATTCATGGAACTGGGCTGGGGCGCGCTTGCCTGCGCGGTATACATGGGACGGCGCAAAACGCTCAGCCTGCGGCGCGAGCGCGGGATGAACGTTTTCTATGACGCGATAGACTGGATAGGCGGCTACCCCTACGAATACGCCTCTGTCGAAGAAGTAAAAGCGTATATGGAAAAACTCGGCGCGCAACTGGACAAAACAGTAACCGCGCTGCCTGCGCTGCCCGAAGAAGGCGCATCCTTTCTGGCGCGCCACCGCGCGGCGCATACCGGCTGCAACGAGTTTCTGTTCAGAAAAAATAGACTTGTCCCTGAATAAGGATTGAGGGTTGAAATACAGGATTTTAGCCCTGCCGCTAAGCGGTGTGAGGCGAGCATACCAATAGGTATGTAAGCCGAACAACGCAACGCGGAAGGGCAAAAGC
>Ga0326728_10010324_pt1 | contig 21916 bp, 17 predicted proteins | sample MB3enrmetagenome_FD_207602 | JGI IMG/M metagenome (GOLD analysis project Ga0326728, IMG submission 207602) | Lab enriched peat soil microbial communities from McLean, Ithaca, NY, United States - MB31MN | ecosystem: Environmental > Terrestrial > Soil > Wetlands > Peat | place: USA: New York... | reverse complement strand
ATCTGCGCCAGAATTTGGGGCTGCCAATCTGGTGACCGGGCAAATCAAACCTGGCCGCCACGTGCATTCCCGCCTTATTGAGCATCTTCTCCAGACTTGCCGGAGTATAAAAATACATCCAGGTATCATCAAAATGATGCCCCATCCAGCGATATACCGGGCCCCGATTGGCAAAGTTCGGGGACTCCACCAATATCAGGCCGCCCGGCTTGAGTAAATCCCGGAGACACCGCAGGTCTCGTAAAGGCTGGTGCAAATAATAAATGGCGTCCACCACGGTAATGACGTCAAAAGACTCATCCGCCAACCTGGCCTCTCCCAGCGAGGCGTTAATAATAGAGGCATTGGGCAGGCGCTCCCGCGTTTTTTGGCAGGCGGCGTGAGAAGGTTCAATTCCGAAAAGGCGCCAGGATCCGGGAAATTTTGCTAGCAGGGTCCCATAGCTCGACCCTATATCTAGAATCGCCCCCGGCGAGGGGTGCCATTTTAGAATCCAGTCTACCAGGCGTCTTAAATTTTCGGACCGGTAGTCTTCCAGTTGGAAAGTCGGCCGGGCCTCGGTCCACTCTTCCTCGAAGTGCTTGATTTGATCATCTTCTCGCCGTCTGGGGCTGCGATAAATCAGGTGGCAGCGGTTGCAGCGCACGATGTCGCCTCGCTCGCGGTCCGGCCACACCCGGGTAGTTCCCGTCTGTTTTCCGCAGATAATACAGTCAACCTCTTCCCAAGCCCCAGCAGGCAAGGACCGAATATCAATTGATTTTGCCAGGCCCAAGCGTTTCTTCTCCAATGTTCCTGTCTACGAAACCGGACGGTTCTCCCGTTGCAGCACGAAAGGTCCCATGACCAAGACATCCATGCGGGTCCGTAAAAAGCAACTCAGGGCCTCCTCCGGGGTGCAAACAATGGGCTCATTCTCATTAAAAGAGGTGTTGAGCACCACCTGCACCCCGGTCAGTCGGCCAAATTCCTCAATGAGCCTGTAATACAAGGGGTTCTCTTCCCGGCTCACGGTCTGCAGGCGGCCGGTGCCGTCCACGTGGGTCACCGCCGGAATCGTTTGCCGCTTCTCTTCCCTGATGGGATAGACCTTGATCATAAAAGGGTCCGGATAGTCTTTCTCAAAATATTCTCCCGTCGCCTCCAGCAGGATCGATGGAGCAAAGGGCCGAAAAGGTTCCCGGCGCTTAATCCGGGAATTGAGGATGTCTTTCATCTCCGGCCGCCGCGGGTCCACAATGATGCTGCGATTCCCCAGGGCCCGGGGCCCCCATTCCGCCCGCCCTTGGAACCAGCCGACAATTTTTCCGTCTGCGATATGTTGGGCCGTCTGCCGCACCAATTCATTTTCATCAGCAACCCGGCTGATATTGACTGTCTCCATTTGATTTTGATGGCGGCTTATGGTTGCTTCAATTTCATCCGGGGTAAACTCCGGCCCCCAATATGAGGTCTTCATCACAAAGCGGCGCTTATGTCCCAAAATAGTATTATAAACATAATAAGCCGCTCCCAGAGACCCGCCCCCATCATAAGCTGCGGGCTGAATGTAAATCTCTCGGAAAGGGGTGTGATCAAAGATCTTGCCGTTAGCTACACTGTTTAGTGCGCAACCTCCGGCCAGACAGAGGTTTGTAGTTTTAGTCTTTTCATAAAGCCGATTTAATAAACGGAAAAACACTTCCTCATAGCGGGCTTGCAAAGATGCGGCCAGGTCTGCATGGTTTTCCGCGATGGGCTCTGCATAAGCCCTGGCAGGTCCTAGAGCCTTTTCCAATCCCGGAGAATAAACATCCTCAAAGGAAGGCTCGCCTCCTTCCCAGAGGTAGGCAGGCTCTTGCTGGTGATGTTTGAAATATTGCAGATTAAGCTCAAACCCGTCGGGGGTGTCCCGCACTATATCCTGCATGATGTTCAAATACTTTGGTTTCCCCAAGGCCGCCAGTCCCATTACCTTATATTCATCCCCATATTTTTTAAAACCCAGGTACTGGGTGATGGCGGTGTAATAAAGCCCCAGGGAATGGGGGAAAAATACCTGCATCTCGGGGAGAATCCGGTTTCCGTCGCCCATGCCTCCCATGGTGCTGACAAAATCCCCAAATCCGTCTACGGATAATAAAGCAGCCTGCTCAAAAGGCGAAACCAGGAAGCTTGAGGCCAGATGAGCCCGGTGATGCTCCACCAGATAGGTGCGAGACTTGAGGCTGCTGGTATGAAACTCTTCCGCCACCAATTTCGCCACGTTACTCGGCTCAGTGGCCGCCTGCATCCGTTCCCAAATAGTTTTCCAGCCGGGCCGCTGGGATAACGCAAACCAGGCCTTGCGGTGCAGGTTGGCCCAGGGCCGACGGTTGATGGCAAGAAAATCGACTTCAGTTATTCCGAGCCCGGTGGCCTCTAAACAATACTTGATGGATAAGCTGGGAAACCCTGCCCAATGCTTCATCCGGCGGAAACGTTCTTCCTCTACCGCAGCGATCAATTCTCCATCCTTGATGAGGCAGGCCGAAGAATCTCCGTGAAAGGCATTGATTCCCAGAATCAGCATTACTTAGTTTTCTCCGCGGCATTTATAACATCATGGAAAAAGTCGATGGACTTTCTAGCTATAGTCTCCCAGGAATAATGCCTTCGGACCATCTCCGGAACCTTTGCAGAGCAACTCCGCCGCAGTTCATCACTTGCCATCATTTCGCCTAACGCCCTGGTAAGCGGCTCTTTTTCCGGCGGTACGACCAGCCCCACCCCTTCATCCGCCACCTCCGGATGATAGCAGGTAGTGGTAATGATCACTGGCTTGCCATAGCCCAGGGCCTCCACCATCACCACCCCAAATGCCTCGGAATATGAGGGCATCACCAGAAACTCCGCATGGCTAAGGAGAGAGGCCTTGAGATCCCCGCCCACCATGCCGGTCAGGAGCACCCGGTCCGTTAACTGGTGGCTTTGAATCAACCCTTTAACCTTCACCAGATAACCCCTTTCATCCGGTCCGGCCAGGACCAGAATCCATTGGGGGAATTGCCGGGCGAGTTCGCCAAAGGCCGGAATGAGCAGATCCAGCCCCTTAATCGGGTGCAGGCGGCCCAAGAACAGCAAAAAAGGCCGGTCTTTGAGGGTTGGATAGAGATCTTCCAGGTCACCCCGGCCTAACCCTGTCTGGGACTCCTGCAAGTCAACCCCCAAAGAAGTACGCCGAATCAGAGAATGGTAGCCAAGGCGGCGCAGTTGCTCGATCTCAGCGGGATTGTGCGACAGAATCCCCCCGGCGGCCATTAATATCCGCTTCTCAACTAGGCTCAGATAGAGCCGCTTTTTCCAATACTTGTGGCCCAAGGCCCAGGGGGTGAAGGTACCGCCGGTATGGTATATGTAAGGCGTCCCAGTGCGCCGCGCCGCCACTGACGCCACCCGGCCCGAATCGGTGAAACTGCCGGCACTGTAAATCAGATCGTACTCACCGGGCCGCAGGTGATTCAGCTTTCTGGCCAGTTCCCGGCTGATAAATACGGTTAAAGGTTTGCGGGTCCGTCCGAACCACCAGCGCCGGAAATACCAGACCGGCACTCCATCCACCGATACCTCCCGCCCCAGGTGCACCTCCAAGTTGCTATTGCCGTTGGCATCGGTGGTGTAAACCGTTACCTCATGGCCCTGGCTGATCAGCTCCCGGTTCAAGCGATGCAAGGCCGGCCCCGGGCCCCCATAGACCGTGGCCGGCATATAATATGCCGAAACCATGAGAATTTTTAGCTTTTTATCGCTTGTCATCATTCGTTATTTAGAGCTTCGCATAATCATTTTCCTAGATAAACCAGGGTCTGGGCTTAAAGCATATATCCTGCCTGTAGGGCATCGTTGTAAAACATCTTGACGGTATCCAGGGAGTAATCGTGGAGATCTCTGCCCACTAGGGACAGTTTTTTCAATATATCGTTTGTGGCGGTAATGATGTGGCACCCTACGTCATTAGCCTGGAAGACGTTTAAGAGTTCACGAGGACTAGCCCAGATAAGCTCCAGTTGGGGATAGGGCCGGAGTAATTCTACCGCCGCGGCCATGAGCGGAACTGGGTCACGGCCGGTATCAGCGATGCGACCGGCGAACACGGACACGTAAGCATGTGGGGTGGCGGCCAATGCGGCGCTGACTTCCCGCACTTGTTCCAAGGTCATCAGGGCAGTGACGTTCAGTTTTACCCCGGCTTTAGACAATCTCCGCACCAGATCATAGGAGGGCTGCCTCCGAGTGTTCATTACGGGAATTTTGATATTGATATTTTCACCCCAGGAGGAAATCTCTTGGGCTTGTTGTTCCATCTCGTCGAATTCGTCTGAGAAGACCTCAAGGGAAATGGGACGATCCGGGATGGCTTTAACTATATCCTGAGCAAAGGCCTTATAGTTATTGACCCCAGCTTTGCGCATGAGGGTGGGATTGGTGGTAAATCCTTTAATCAGGGGATTACGGTACATTTCCAGCATGCCTGCTTTATCGGCTCCATCAGCAAATAATTTCACCTGCAATCCATTTATATCCGTCATAATCTGCCCCTACTGGAATTACCGGAAATAATTTGTGAATTTGGTTTATTGAAAGTAAGCTGTCGTAAAATCCATTGCTCGGCCTCCCGCAAGGAAGGGGCTTGAAAATCGGGATGGCATCGCCTCAATTCGGTGGCGGCGGCATTGACCAGGGCCGTTTGACACCCGGCTCGCCGCCCGGCCTCTATGTCCTGCCAGCGGTCACCGATCATGTAACTTTTATGTAAATCGATGCCCCGGACTAAGGCTGTTTGGAGTATCATACCGGCCTTGGGTTTCCGGCAGGAGCAGTTATCAGCATCGTCGTGGTAGCACACTCTGATTTCATCCAGGGGAATTTGACGTAGGAGTTTCCTATTGATGGCTTCCACCACCTCCCGGCGCTGGGTGCCCCGGGCCACATCCGGCTGATTGGTTACGACTATCAGGAGGAATCCGGCTCGGCGCAAGGAGAGGCAAGCCTCCAGCACTCCAGGAAGAATTTCTAGTTGGTCAGGGGTCTGGGGGGGATGGGTCTTGCCATCGGCGTGGAGGAACGATCGGCTTAAGACCCCATCCCGGTCCAAAAACACGGCCAGTTGCATCAGCGGACGGACTCCCATTTCATCTCTGCGGCTTGGAGGTCAGGATGAGACACCAGGAGGTGCCAAACGAGTGCCTGAAATGACTCTACATGTGGGGTCACGGTACTGGGGTTGACCGTGGGGACGATCACACAGGCATTGGCCACCTGCGCCGTGTATCCTCCATCCCGGCCCACCACCCCGCAAATGGCTGCTTGCACTTCCTGGGCGAGTTCAAGGCAGCGCACCAGGTTCATGCTGATCTTGTGTTCCTGATTGCCTCCGCCCACGGAAAAGACCAGGAGCAGATCTCGACTACTAAGGCGGCTGCCCTTGAGCCAGTTGACGTAACTCGTTTCCCAGCCGTCATCATTGACACGGGCCGTGAGTTCCGAGACATTGTCCGTGGGAGTGTAAGCCTCTAGGTTGGCGATCTTGCGAAAATCGTTCACCGCATGGGAAGCATGCCCCGCTCCCCCGCCGCAACCCAAGATAAAGAGCCGCCCCCCCCGGTCGCGCAACTTCACCAATTCCCGCACCATGCCGTCAATGGCCTCCATATTCAGACGAGCCAGGACCTGGGAGGCCTCCGCTAAAAACTGCTTTGTATAGGACATTTCCCTTACCTCGCCACTCGTTGAATAACCCCCTGTTCCGCCATAATCCGTTCGGCTTCGAAAAGATACTCTTCGGTGCCGGACTGGGTGTCCAGCCACCCCAGATACTGGCGGACGTTTTCCTCCACCGGGGTGGTTGGCTCCCACCCAAGGGCCCTCATACGACTAAGGTCGCTTACCGTGTGCCTGGTATCGCCCAGGCGGAATTCGCCGGGCAGCTCGGGTTCCAGGGAACTCCCGTTTACCTGCAGCATGATTTGGGCAAATTCTACGACGGTGATGGCCCGCCCACCTCCGACATTGAAGGTCAGTCCATTAGCCATCGGATTTTCCAAGATCATGACATTGGCCCGGGCCACATCATAGACATTGACATAATCCCGCAGTTGCCGGCCATCCTCATAACAAATCGGCGGCAGGCCAGCCCGGATCCGCAAGGCGAAACGGCGGGCGATGCCGGAGTAGGCATTGGAAAATGAATTACGCGGTCCCTGGACATAGGTGTACCGCATGGCCGCAGTGGCGATGCCGTAGCGCCGTCCCAGGTTGAAGGCCAGCAGCTCAATGGCGTACTTGGAGATGCCGTAGGCGGTATGGGGATTGCAGCAAGTGGCTTCATCTAAAAGCTGTGGCTCTGCCGGGCCGCCGCAATCCGGACAGGTGAAATCCCACTCCCCCCGGCGCAACTGCTCCAGCGGCCGCGGGCCGGGATAAAAGATGGTTCCCTCGCTGGCACAGCGATACTTGCCTTCGCCAGAAACGGCCTGGGATGAGGCAAAGACGATTTTTTGCACCGGGTATCGTCGGGAATCGGCCACGATCAGTTCGAACATCAAGGCTGCGGATTCGGTGTTGGTGTGAATGAAGCTGCTGAAATCGGGGAGATAATCTTGATAGGCCGCCAGATGGAAGACATAATCTACCCCTGCCATCGCCTTAGCCAGATCGTCCCGGTTCGCCACATCCCCTTTGATGAATTCTGCCTCAGGCGGGACGTAATGCGGCAGACCTCGGGGGTGGACCCGGGGCTGCAAAGAATCTAGGATGCGGACCTCGTTCCCCTTCTGCAGGAGCAAATCCACGGTATGAGAGCCGATAAAGCCGGCCCCGCCAGTCACCAGGACTTTCATCAGAAATTCACCAATACCTTGGCGCCTTGAAAGTCAAAATTAAAGGGCATCTCCTTCAGGCCCCCGGAGGCCATGGCCTTGCGCACTGCGCCTTTTTTGCGCGTAGGACAATAAAGCATGAGGAAGCCGCCGCCTCCGGCTCCGATCACTTTGCCTCCCAAGGCTCCCGCTTTCCGGGCAGCGTCATACCAGCGGTCAATGTTTGGGTTGCTGATGGCGCCGGAGCGGCGCTTCTTATTTTCCCAGTGCTCATGCAAAATATGGCCGAAAGTTTCAAGGTCTCCCTTTAGCAAGGCTTCCTTCACCCGAAACCCCATCTCCTTAGTTTTATGCAGACTATCAGTCACTGTCTTATCGTTTTTTTCCGTATCCTGTTTCTGGGCTTGCAGGATGTTATTGGCGCTGCGGCTAATGGCGGTAAAAAACAACAAAACCCGGTTGTGGAGGTCTTCTGCCGTGGTCAAGGATATATTCAAGGGACTCACCTGCACCCTGCCGTCAGGTTCAATATCCAGGCAGGTGATGCCGCCGAAGGCTGCCAGGTAATGATCCTGTTTGCCCACAGGATGCCCTGCCATCTCCTTTTCAATTTTAAAGGCAAATTCAGCCAGGGCCTGGGTGGGAACCCGCTCCCGCTTCAACTCATAGAGAGCGGTAAGAAGCGCCACCAGATAAGTGCTGGACGACCCCAAGCCGGTGCCCGCGGGCACGTCGGCCATGGAGACGATCTCCACGTTATCCTTGATGCTCAGCAAATTTAGGACTGGCCGCACCAGATCGTGCTGTACCTGGTCAGGATGGTTTACCTCCTCATAGCGGGAATACTTTACCCGGATCAAACCGTCAGCCGCAGGACGGTTGACATAAATGTAGAGATACTTGTCGATTGCGGCGCTGAGGATAAAGCCGCCATATTTGGAATAATAAGAAGGCAAATCCGTCCCCCCCCCGCCCAGTGTAATCCGCATGGGAGCCCTGGCCAGTATCATTGCGACCCCTCCGCTCTAAAGACCCCTTTCGCTTTATGTTACTGAGCGTTGACAGACGTTACTTGAGGTTGTTGGTGGGCCAGGCTAAGCTCTGGCGCCCCAACGGCCTCACTTTAAAGAATTATTATTTCCCTTGCAACCATTGCGACTCCGCCATCAAGTGGAACATCTGGGCCGGCCTCGATTATTGGCCTCAAAGCCCTGTAGTTGAGCTCTTAAGCAGCAGAGCTTCGGTGCGGGCGAGATCCTCCGGGGTATCGATCCAGTGGAGGGTTTCCCCGGGGCCCAGGGTGTAGCCGTATAGGGGTTCCCCGGCATAGAGCATTGCGGGGAGGATGTCGTAGCCGAAATCGCAGGCCTGCCTAGAAGGGATGAATTGATGGACCCTGGCCTCACAAAGGAAGATGCCGGCATTGACCCAGTGGCTAAGTACCTCGCTTGGCGCTGGTTTTTCCTTGACCCCGGTGATCTGGCCATGCCCGTCGATCTTCACAACCCCGCTGGCGCTCACCTCTTCTCGCCAGAAAAGACCCATGGTCAGAGTGGCCCCGTTAACCAGGTGCAGGCTCTCCATCCGCTCCAGGGAGCAGTGTATCAGATTATCGGCATAGATAACCCAGAACCGTTCCGATTCCAGGAACCGTCGTGCCGCCCACACCGCCCCGGCTGTCCCCAGTAACTCAGGTTCATAAGAGTAATTGATATGCACCCCAAAAGCGCTGCCATCTCCGAAATAACTGGTAACCGCTTCAGGGTAATGATGCAGATTTACCACCAAATCGACAATCCCATTGGATCGCAGCCACTCGATATTGCGCTGCAATACCGGTTTGCCAGCCACCGGCATCATGCATTTGGTACAACGATCGGTGAATGGCTTCAGGCGGCTCCCCAGGCCCGCGGCTAGAAGCATGGCCTTCATGACTGGTCTTCCAGTTCCACTACCCGCCCGGTCTTCGCTGACTCATAAATGGCATCAATCACCCTGGCTGCCTGATAGCCGTCGTGACCGTTGCCCAGGGGCTGGCGCCTTTCCTGAATGGACTTCTTGAATTCTTCCCATTCTGCCTGCCAGGAAATATCGGGCCCAGGGAATTCCCAGGTTTCCATGAGAGGCGGTCCGGACTCGGGACGCCGTTTCCCCAAAGTCAGGGTCTCCATGCCATAGCTACCGCCCAGGCCGTTAATGAGAAGAAATCCATCCCGCCCGAAAATCTCGAAGCGGAAGAGATTCTGCCATTGCGTCCAACTGGTGTGAAGCTGAGCAACCTGTCCCTGGGCGGTGCGCAGTAAAGCAAAGCCATTATCTTCCAGAGGCGCTACCTGCCAAAAGCAAGTGCCCAGCATGCCACTGACCTGGACAAAATCCCCCATGAACCAGCGGCAAAGATCAATAACATGCACCCCTTGGTCCAACAGTTCCCCCCCACCGGCCAGCTCGGGGTCGCCTCGCCATTCTTGATCGTAGCCGGGTCGCCCCCCGTGGCCATAAGCGGCCCGGATGCTCATCAGGGGGCCGATTTTGCCGGATTGCACCATTTCCCGAGCCCGCCACAGAGCGGGGTGATGCCGGTGGTTGAATCCCACTTTCAGGACCCGGTTGGCTGCCTGGGACGCGTCCATCATTGCCTTTGCTTCCCGGGCATTGCGGCCCAAGGGCTTCTCGCATAATACATTTTTGCCGTTACCCAGGGCCTCCACCGTCACGGGCAGCAGGCTATTATTATAGGTGGCCACCACCACTGCCTCAATCCGGGGATGGCCAGCAACCTCCCGCCAGTCCAGGGTTCCTGCCGTTTGCAGAGACGCGCTGGTTTTTGCCACCGCCTCTTGGCGGAGGTCGGCCACCAACAGCACTTCATCCCCGGACGCCCGAGCCACCTGACCGCGCCTGTTACCAATCAACCCGCATCCTACAATTCCAACATTCATAGTCTTTATGTCAGGTCTTTAATCAGCGGTTTAATGGTAAAAGGGTCCAGACGCCGAATAGTATAGAGGGGTGTGCTATTTAACTTCTCGGCCTGGCCTTGCCATTGCTTCCAGGGGTCGTAGGGCGCCGCGATCAATTTTCCGGTCAGGCTGCCTGAGGCCCCTGATGCCAGAAATATCGCCAGGTCAGCGGCTACCTCGGGGGATACTGCGCCTGTCCCTTTCTCCCGGGCCGCCTTGATCTTCTCATACAGCCCGCCGGCCCGGTTGCCCGCGGCCAGCACCTCATCCTGGAGTTGGGTGTCCACCAGACCAGGAGCAATGACATTTACCTGGATATTGAATTCTTTCAGTTCTTCCGCCAAGGTATCCGCCAGGCGGGCCAAGCCGGCCTTGGAGGCCGCGTAGGAGGAAAAATTAGGTAACGGGGTGGTGGCTCCGCCCCCTCCCAGGAGGATGATCTTGCCTTGTCGCCGTTGCTGCATGTGCGGTAGAAGCGCCCGGCACAGGAATAGCGGTCCCATCAGATTGACGTTGACCGCTTGCATCCAGGCATTCAAGTCCACCTCTGAGGTAGGCCCGATGGGACCATACACACCGGCGCTATTCACCAGAACATCCACCCGGCCGAATTCTTTAAGTGTTGTGGCTGTCAGATGTTGCACTTGGTCCCGTTGGGCCACATCAGTGGGTATGCTGACCGCTGCCACTCCATTTTCCCGGCAAAGAGTTGCAGTTTCTTCCAATTGTCCGGCACTACGGGCCGCTAAAATCAGTTGCGCTCCTTCCCGGGCAAAGGCCAGAGCGATGGCCCGTCCGATGCCCCGCCCAGCGCCAGTGATGATAGAAACGCGATCTTTTAAGACCTGTCCCATATTTTTCACCTTGTATTTATGGTTTTGATTACATCCACCCTCGAATTTAAGCCAAGCCGCGGCCGATCCCCAGATAGTGAAAACCTGCGGCTGCCATGCGGACGGGATCCAGCAGGTTGCGGGTATCCAGGATGACATTCCCCGCCATGCGGGCCTTGAGCCCGGCCCAGTCCAGATCTTGGAAGCCCTGCCACTCGGTGATCAGAACCAGGGCGTGGCTCCCCCGGGCCGTGTCATAGGGGTCTGCCACCCGCTGCATGGAAGGCAAATTTTCCACTTCCGCCAGATTGGCAAGGGGATCAAAGGCCAGAACGCTGGCACCTTGACCCGCCAAGTCCCGGATAATATCCAGGGAGATGGCCCGTCGCATTGTACTGGTGCCAGATTTGTAGGTCAAACCCCAAATGCCCACCTGTTTGCCGTGCAAGGACCCCAGAGCCGTGGCTAAACGCCGGCTCACCAGCCTATAGCGTTGGGCGTTGATGGCCCACACTGCATCCATCAGCGGCGTTTCAATTTGGTGCCTCAGCCCCAGTTTCTGCAAGGCCCGGATTTCCCGCCCCAGGGTGCCTCCGGCAAAACCGAGCCCAGGACTTAAAAAGGCGTAGGGGCCGATGCGATTATCCAACTTGAGGATCTGTGCCACCTGCAAGGCATCGGCCTTAAGCGCTTCACACAGCCCGGCAATTTCGTTGATGAAACTTATGGACATAGACAGAAAGGCGTTGGCGGCGTGCTTGCCCATCTCCGCGGACCGCACGTCAGTGAGCATAATCGGGCATCCCAGAGGTTGATACAAAGCCGCAATTCGGTTAGCGGTCGCGGCATCATTGCAGCCGATGACCACCCGATCCGCTTGGCGGAAGGTTTCTACGGCAATGCCCAGCCGCAGAAACTCCGGGATGTAAGCCACGGCCCCGGTATAGGCCTGGGCCTTCCGGGACACGGTGCGGGCCAAATCTTCACTGGTGCCGATGGGCACCTGCGCGGTAATTCCTAGGACGATGTCCCTCGCAAGGTTTTCCCCGATGTTCTCGGCAATTTCATATATGGGGTTCAGATCCGATTCATCCTGGAGATTAACCGGGGTGTCGGTACAGATATAGGCGAAATCCGCGTCCCGAAGACCTTCTTGATAATCGCTAGTATAATGGAGCCGCCCGGCCTGAACATTTCGGCGAAGGATCTCTGGTAACTGCGGTTCATAGACCGGCGGGTTTCCGGAATTTAACTCGGCCGCGGTATCAGCGGGACACACTCCCGTGACCTGGTTACCCAGATCCGCCAGGCAAGCCGAAACCACCGCTCCTTGATGCCAGATGCCGGTGACACAAATATTAGCCATAAGTTTCCCTGGAAAATTATCTTTGCTACCGGCGCCTCAGCTGGCTCTCTTACCGGAGAAGACCGCCGGAATGGCCTTTAAGAGAATCTTAAGATCCAGCCATAACGACCAGTTATCGATATTGGCCAGGTACATTTTTACCCACTCATCAAAAGCGGAAAAATAAGGTAACCCTCTGGGCATGATAAAGCCGTTATCCATCCAGTATTCCCTGTACCTGCAATTCTCTCAGGACTTGGGCCACCCTATCCCGCCAGGAGCACTGGTTGGCTTGGCAGCGCCGCCGGCCGGCCGCCGCAATGGCTTCGCGTTCTTCCGGGTGGTGTAAAAAGTAGCGGGCTTTGTCAATCATTTCCTGGGGAGTGCTGTAGAACACCGCCTCCTTGCCATCTTCATACAGGGCTGCCAGGACCGGGTTCCTTTCAGCCAGAAGCAGAGTGCCGCAGGCAGGGATTTCAAAAATGCGTCCTGCCGTGGCATTACGGTTCCATTTGGACACCAGGCCCAGCCCAATTTTACCGCCGTTAATGGCTTTAACGTAGTCCTCCAAATAGATGGGGCCGGATTTGACCACCCCTGCGGGCAGGCGCTTCCCATTGATTTGGGGCCAGTATGGCCCTCTGATCGTCACCGGCAGACCCGCATCCACCATGAGCCGGATAGATGCTTCGGTGGTTTTCTCCCAGTGACCGATAAAAAAGATGTCACTTTCAAGGTTCTGATCGTCACTTCCGAGTTGCATCGGATGAAACAGACTGTCGTCATAGCCCAATTCATTGTAGCCCACATAACTGGTCGTTATTTTACCAAGTTCTTCGACATTATGTAAATTGGAAGTGAAATGGGCGTCATAGAGATCCAGAGCCTGCAAGTAATGCCGAAAAAATTTTTTATGGAAAACAATATCATCGGTATTATGGTGCACCAATAAGGCGCCCATCTTTGCCTTGATTTCCTTCAAGGTCTCGGGCCAGAAATAGGCCCCCTGGTCCACCCAAACCAGATCGGCCCGACCTTCCTGCGCCCTGCGAATTAAGTCCCGGTTCAAGGCATTTATGCCTGGCCCGACCAGTAACCTGTTATACAGGCCGCGGATAATCCTGTTCCGGCAAGAGATGTGTGAGTCAAAATCCAGGGGCATGATCATATGCCCCAATTCAGCCAGTCCCCGCATCCGGGCAAGACAGGTGCCCGTCGGATTTAACCTCCCGGCATATAAAATCCTCATACTGGTCGATTTCCTTACCTAGAGTATGAAAACGAATATTTCCTGTTGAGATTATGCCCCAGCCTTGACAGCCGCGGTTGAAAATGGGTTTTTGCACTCGTTATTTAGGGCTTCACCGCAGGCCCTGATAACATCTTGAACATTTATGGCCTGGAGACAGGTCATGTGAGAAGATATAATTCCTCCATTTCAACCTATGCTGATATAACAGCATAGAATCTCTAAAATATAATTGTAAAGAATCATTTTACCTGGATATAGATTGAAGAAGGAAAGTGTTGAGACATTTGTTCCTCGAATGGCATGTACATGTATCTGCTATTCCTAAGCCCATTCTTATCTATTTGTGGATTATATTCTGGAAAAACTTCCTTTAAAATATCTTTTCGATCATAATGTAATTGGCTCATACAAAAAATTATTCTAGCCTTGTTATTATTAATCAAAAAAGCATGCAAAAGCGATGTTTCAGTCCAATGCATGAAGGTATTAAGAACATGGCGCTGGTAGTCATAAGGCAAAAATATATCGTGAAAGTGTATGATTACACCTGGCTTTAAACGGGGAATGATTTCCAATATCAGATAATTCACATCACCTCCAGGTTTTACCGTATGGGAGGAGTCAATAAAAAGCAGATCACTGTCAGCCAGTTTTTCAAAGAATCCCATGGGTACATTCTGGACTTTTTCGGATATCAGTTCAATTTCTGAAAGGGTTTTAAGCTTAGAAGATGGGTATGGTTCAATACAAAATATTTTTGAAGGCAGGTTTGATTCATTTATATTCTCATTCGACGCACATAGCATGCAGTATGTAGAGACTCCGCAACCTACCTCGATAATCGTCTTTGGTTTATAGTAGCGTATAATTGCATGCAATGCCTGGGCTTCAATATATCCAAAACCTGGCCCGAATCCTTTTGAAGTCCCATCAAGATATATTTTATTGCCCAAATATTCATCTAAGTATGGCCGACAAATCATTTGTAAATTATTTGCCTGATCATTTATATCAACCAGAATTCCAGGTAATTCGGATTTTATGGCCCAGATATCTTTAGTCCTTTCAAGCTCCAGAATATCTGGGACCGGAGAATAATAATGAACGGGTAAAATGTGGATTCCTAGTTTTGTAGCCCACTTATAAATTATGAAATAAATTAATCCAAGATTATTTTTTATTTTTCTTAGCATAAAGAGATCACAAAAATAATTTCATTGAAATATAAATAACAACGCAATTTTATAATCATCATTATTATTACTACGTTCCCCGACCAAAAAGGACTATGCGTATGGTCTTGAGCAGGATAGCCAGGATGGCTCGGTTAAAATCCGCGCGGATCATCTCTTTTCTTTTTGGCTTTCACCATTATGGAGCACCTTTTAACCCCCGAATTGCTAATCATTCCGATTTATATCAAGTAGTTGGCCATAAATCCATCAAATTGTGCCGCATAATACAAGATTTAAAGCTTCACGGCAAGCCCTGATAACATCTTGAACCTTTATGACCTGGAGACAAGTCAGATGAGAGCAATCGGTGGCTCTACAGCCTTCACAAACAACCCGGGCCCGCAAAACTAGATGGGCGGGCCCATATGGATGCCATTGTCCCGGGAAATTTCTTCCGGAAAAGATGCCGACGCACTGGGTGCCCACCGCGGCCGCCAGATGCATGGTACCGGTGTCATTCCCTATATAGAGACGGCAAAATGACAGGGCCGCGGCTGCCTGTCTAACCGTTAACTCCCCTGCCGCATTGGCCCCGGCCCTCCACTCGTTTATCAAACTATTCCCCAATTCCCGGTCCTCAGGACCTCCGAAAATGACCGGCGCCCCAGCTAATTGGTCTATTAGATAGCGGCCTAGTTGGGCAAATCGTTCTCTTGGCCAAACCTTCGCTGGATATTTGGCGCCCACCCCCATGCCCATCAGAATCCTTGGTTCATTAAGCCCGAGATGATTGGTGAGCCAATCTTTCGCCTGGTTCACCTCCGCCTCCGTCAGGAGCAGGTCCATGCAACCCTGGCCCGGCGGGGGCACCGGAATGCCTGACCTGCCGATACGGCTCAAAAGATGGTCGGCCTCATGATCGAGGTAAGGCAAGGGCTTTTGGCCGGCGAGTTTGTCATAGTCCAGTATCCCCTGATTCCCGATGAACCGCTTAATTCCAGTCAGGCGAAAAAAGAACAGGTCGCGCCAAATCTGTCTTTTGCTGCGTAAGTTCGGGGCCAGATAAACTAAGGTATCAAATTGCTTACGGCGTATCTGGGGGACAAGCCTGATAATTTCCCCCAAAGCCGCGCCGCCCTGGTTAGCCTGATAGGAAAAGAACTCATCGAATAATCCTCGTTCCGGTAAGGTTCTTAATGCCAGCGGGTAATTTCTGCCGGCGTGCTGATCATAAAGCAGCGCCATGAAGGCCTTGGGGAAATATCGGCGGATAGCCCAGATGGCCGGCAAAGCCACCACCGTATCGCCTATCTGGCCGGTGCGATAGAATAAAATTCGGCGTGGGTATCCAGAATTCAAAAAGCCACCTTAAATCGGACCGCCTACGTCAGGCTCTATCTTCAATAATTGACTAGTCATGTTTAGCCACTTTGTGGCAATTCCACCAGGCATTTCCTGATTCCGGCGACCGCCTGCTCCACGGAATATTGCCTGGCCTTTTGGCGGCAAGCTTCCCTGACGCCATTCCCCCTCAATTTACTCAAGCTAATGACCCGGGACATGCAATCAGCCAGTGCCGCAGCATCGCCCGCAGGAAAGACGTATCCGGTCTCCGCGGGAATAACCAGATCACGCCAGCAGCCCACCCGGTCACTGACTATCACCGGCATCCCGAATTGCAGAGCCTCATTGATCACCAGTCCCCAGGTTTCTGACCAGGATGATGGCAGGACCAGACAATCCACTGCACTATAGAACCGCCCCAGCTTGCTTTGGTTTTGGAAGCCGGTGAACACCGTCTTTATCCCGGGAAGCGCCTGCATCCCGGCTTCGAACTGCTGGCGTAATAAGCCATCCCCCAGCACTATTAAACCGAGGCTAACCCCGCTATCAGCCGACAAGAGCCGCAAGGCCTCGACTATCATTAACGGGTTCTTTTTAGGGATCAGTTTGCCGGAAAAGATAAAGACGAATTGATCCTCAGCAAACCCCAGTTCCCGCCGGATCTCCGTGCGCCTGCCGCCATAATCTTTTATTTGCTTGGCAACCAGCTCATCGTCTATATTATAAGGCGCGTGGTAAATGCGGTTTTCGGTTATTCCTCGGGACCTGTAATGATGGCGGGAATTGTAACCAATGGCTAAAAATCCGGCTATCTGGCTGTAAAGAAGTTTTAAGAAGACATGGCGGCTGAATTCTTTGAGGGCGCTTCTTTGCCTCGCCACATCAGTGGTTTCGGCGCGCAATAAAATGGGTATCCCCAGCAAACGCAGGACAAGTAAGGCTTTAAGATAAAAAGGCAAAGGAGAATAGCCGTTTAACAAGGCATAGCCAGGCCGGAACTCTAAAAGTTTTCGTTTAAATTCAGCCATATTCAATTTTAAATCCCCAGGCCCGTTGATTTCCGGATCGAGGGACAGGAAGGTATGGGGATAACCTTCGGTTAAAGGCACGTCCCAAGAGAAATGCACGCCGAACCCCTCGTCCCTGGAGCCTCTGACGCTGAAATCAGATCCGAAATAAACCTGGATATCGATCTCCTTGGCCAATGACCGCCAAAGCGGTGCTTGATATTGAATAGGATGGGTAGTGATGACCGCCAGCCTCTTATTCATGCAATTTTCCTGCGCATAGAATGCGCTTCTCTATTACCTTTGCCAACCTTAAAGTAAGTCCTGGCAATCCACGCCAGAAAATATGAAACAATGGCCATGGCTGCGAAGTCTCTAGCGAAATCTATAAAGATATTAAGTAACGATGAAGACACCATCAATACCACCATGCGGCCAAACAATACAAAAAATATAATGGTGAAGGTGGTCCAGCGATTGAAAATCCGTAAGTCCAATTGTCGCAAGATAAACCCTAGCACCATCATCCCCAGAGCAACCCCCGCCCAACCCCAGCGGGAGAAGAGATCGCCAACTATCATGACGGGAGAACTTGAACCCCCGAACTGGGTTATGCCGTATAGGACGCAAGTCTCTGCACCATCATTAAGGTTGATGCGCTGGGGAATAAGGTTCAGAAAGCCGGGGACATAAATTTGCCACCAATCCTCCATCCCTTCGATTCCCCGGTAGCCTATAATCCCCGGGGTATCGGTGATTATCCTGCCGGCGGCCACATAATCTGAAAAACGGTACGCCAAGGCTGGGAGAGAACCTCTGGGAGCTTCCGTTTGCCGCACTGTCGCCTTCAGGGCGAGATCCATTTTTTGTGCGAAGCTAAGCCGTTGTATCTCTCTTTCATTGCGGTAAACCTCCATTCCTGCTGCTAAAGGAAAGAGGATGACCAACACTCCTACCAATGCCAGGATTTTCCTGCTGAGGTTAGTTTCCCACTTCCAGAAGGCCAGCAGGAGGAGCGGTAGAAATCCCATAGCCGACGACCGGCTTCCACTGGGAAGAAAAACTATTATGGGCCCCAGGAAAATTGCCGCGGTCCAGTAGAGATCTTTGAGAGAATGAGTCCGGGTATATCTATAGGTTTGCAGGAAGATGCCGCAAGAGGCAATACTCATCAGGATGCCAAAAAGGTTCAGGGACCACGTGCCTTCCCAATTAAAATGCGGGTCCACCGCACCATGATAGTAAAGCCCTAAAGCCGCCAGGGCCATACCACCCGGGATAACCAGGGAAGCCAATAAGATGTTGAATTTTAATGGAGCCGGATTGGCAAAAATCTGCCCATCGGCTAATTTCCTGCTTTTATAGGCAATATTTGCCAGCCTGGCGCCCAAGGCCAGGAATAGGACGCCAACTGCGCAGCCCCACATGGCCGGGCGGGTGCCCACCCACAGATTCCAAGGCACCGCCGGTTGCGGCAGCAGGAGATTCCCCCAGGCCCCCAGAGGATAAAATATCAGGTGCGTCAACGCCACTATGGAAATGAACGAGGTGGAGCTGTAGCCCACAGACTCCACGGCAAATAAACAAGCGATTGCCGCGGCGCCGGCCGCCCCCAGGGTCCAGAGGTCCCTCCCTTTGACGAAGGGCAGGGAAAAGAGGAGGATAGTCAGTAGCAGGCAGGCCAGGCGCGGGTCGATTTTTATGAAGGGGCTCCGGGCGCGCCTCTTTTGCAATGGGGTCTTCTGGACTTCAGCCGCCAGGTCATAATTTTGAGGATATCGTATCTTCAACCGATTCGCGCTCCTTACCAGGCCACAATCGCTAAGGCTTAATTTTCCTATCTACCAGGGCCTGAAGGTCACCCACGTTCTTAAGTCGGAGAACTTCTAACGATTTAAACCGGATGCCGAATTCTTCTTCAATCGCGCATAAGATCCTGACGTGGCTTAACGAATCCCAACCCGGAACCAGGTTCGCCGTGGTGGAATCTTGAAGATTAAAATCATCCAAATTTAATTCTTTTAAAATAACCTTTTTTAACTCTGCTGAGATCATGATTTCCCCATTATTTCCAGGTTAAATCACTCAGAGCGCGGTCCTTATTTGCTTTCCGGGAAGGTTTGCCGGAGGAGCTCTTGATCAACCATCGAGGGGGGGCCAGATAAACCCTGGATATAGTGACGTCGATGCGCATGCAGGCTTCGACGATTCGCAGACGGAGATCTTTTTGCCCCTTTGCCCCTGCCACCGCAGTTTCCGCAACTACGCAGACCTGCTCGGTCCCAGAAATATCATCTTCGATTCCGAAGGCGATTACCCGTCCCGGAAGTATCCCCTGGACTTCACTTACGGCATCTTCCACATCTTCCGGATAAAGATTTTTCCCCGCAATAATAATGATATCTTTCTTTCGGCCGATTACGCAATATTCCCCTTGATAAAAAAACCCATAATCACCGCTGTAATACCAACCCTTCCTCAAAACCTCGCCAGTCTTTTCCGGATTATTTCGATAGCCATCAAATAATGATACAGAGCGAATGACGATCTCACCGACCTGGCCTTCGGGAAGTATCTTCCCATGTTGATTCACGATGCGAAGGTCGCAGCCGGCTAAAGGTCGTCCGGAGGAGACGCAGATCCGGCAGTTGTCCCGGGAATCTGTCGCCACCACCCGCCCCTGCAATAGATAATCTCTGTCCACAGAAAGTTTCTTCGCCTCATTACCCGGAGCGGTTTGGGTAACGGCAAAAGTAGCCTCTGCCATTGCATAACAGGCCGAGAGTGCTTCTCGTCTCAATCCGTAGGGCTGAAAACGTTGAAAAAACTTATCGTGGCTTTCCCCTCGCACCGGCTCGCTGCAATTGATGAGCATCCGGATACTATCCAGGCGGATGTGCGACAAATCGTCTTCATGAATCCGGTCAGCCATTAAATTATAGGCAAAATTAGGAAGCCAGGATAAGGTTGCCATTTCTTGAGAAATCGCCTCCAGAAAAATTATGGGTGCAACTACCCACTCAAACGGATCGATCTGGATGACCGGGATTCCCAAGGTCAGGGGAAAATAGAAAGCAGCGATGAGCCCCATGTCATGATACAAGGGGAGCCAGCTAATAATCTTATCAGCCGCGTCAATCCGAATGGAGTCGCCATAATTGCGTATGTGGTTCAGGATCGCATGATGCGAAAGGACCACCGCCTTTTGCAGCCCGGTGGTTCCTGAGGAATGCTGCAGGAGACACGGATCATCCAAGCAGGTTGCGGGCGTGGGGAATCCGGTATTGATCAGTTCTGAATCAGTCCATTCCAGAGGGAACACTATATCTCGAATCTTGCCGCCCGAATTGAGCAATAAGGGACGGGTCAAGGTATCCAATTCCCGCTCGGTCAGAACCCAATCCAGCCCCGAATGATAGGCCATTCCGCGAAGACCTTGTCGGAATTTTTCGGGATGAATTCTAGGGTTGGGATAGGCCAAAACCGCAGGAATAGCTCCCATGGCGCAGATGCCCATATATATCGGGTAAAAATCCCGGTGGTGGCGAATCATCAGAGCGCAGACGTCTCCCTGGCGCAGGCCAAGGCTCTTTAGATGGAGAGCAAACGCCTCAGCTGCATCAAGCAGGTTGCCCCAGCGCCACCTGTACGGCGGCTCACCCGCGACCCAGTGAATGATGGCTTCCCGCTGGGGAGATTTCTCCGCATGACTGCGCCAGTAATCAAATATGCTGCTTTCGGATCGGGTGGGATTGTCTGGAGCCATTCTTCTAAGGAATCAGAACTGGAAATAAACGAAGGTCTTGGCGTCACCGTTGAAGATCACGATGGCGACGATCATTAGGGTATAAGCGATGGGTCTGAAGAATTGCCCCCAGGGTTTGAGATTAATAGGGATCAGGTCCTGAAGACTGATGGAAAAGTATTTAATTAGCTGCACCGTCTGCAACGCGGCAAAAATCCCCATAATAACTAAGATGGCGTTTTCCCTGAGCACTGCCGGGCGGATGCCGCCATGCAATGAGACTATACTGACGAGGATGTGCCAGGCCTGCTCCATCGATTGCGAGCGAAACAACAGCCAGCCTAAGGTCACCAAGATAAAGGTAAGGAGCATCGGCAGAAGATCCCGCGTCCTGGATCGTTCCTCAAGTGCCACGGCTGGAGGAAAGAACCTTTTCAACAGGGTTTGATTCAGCAAGAGCAGAAACCCATGCCACAGGCCCCAGAAAATGAAGGTCCAGGCGGCGCCGTGCCAGAGACCGCAGCCGGCCATGGCAACGATAAGCCACAATAATGAGGTCTTGGGATATCGCCTGGCGGCGAAAGTCAACGGGATGAAGAGATAATCGCGGATCCAGCGAGATAGCGTCATATGCCAGCGGTTCCAAAATTCTTGCGGGGAACGGGAAAGATAAGGCCAGTTGAAATTTTCCGGATAAGTAAATCCAAATAGTCGGGCTGTGCCGATGGCGATATCGGAATAGGCGCTGAAGTCAAAATATATTTGCAGTCCGAACCCAATGACCCCAGCCACGGAATCAATAAAATTCGGGGTTGCGGCGGGAAAAAAGACCATGTCCACAAAAGGAGATATGTTATCGGCGAGAACCACTTTCTTGAATAGACCAGATATAATTCTGCGGCAACCCGTAGAGAAATCATCGTAATTTAAAATTCTATCCCTTCGGATCTGCTCGTGTATTTCAGCTGGGCGAATAATCGGGCCGGCGATTAGTTGAGGCCAAAAACCCTTAAATAACAGAAAGTCGACCAGACGGTGGAAGGGTTCTTCTCCGGAAGCCACATCAATCAAATAGGCAATCCCCTGGAAAGTAAAAAAGGATATTCCCAACGGCAGGAGAATTTCGGGGAACTTAGGATTCCATATTTCGGCGAATAAATTGATTAGCGCTGAGGTGTTGGAGAGGAGAAAGATCGAGTATTTATAATATATTAGTGGCGTCAGATTTACCAGCACCCCCAGGAAAACCGGGCCGGCTGATTTCACTTTCGGTAAGACCCACCGGCCATAGGCCCAGTTGAACAGGCTTACGCCCAGCAATAGGAAGCCGTATTGCCACTTCCAGGAACAATAAAAGACATAGCTGGCTACGATAAGGAATATCTTCCGCCAAGAGTTGGGAAGACTCCAGTGGAT
>Ga0326728_10010323_pt1 | contig 21917 bp, 14 predicted proteins | sample MB3enrmetagenome_FD_207602 | JGI IMG/M metagenome (GOLD analysis project Ga0326728, IMG submission 207602) | Lab enriched peat soil microbial communities from McLean, Ithaca, NY, United States - MB31MN | ecosystem: Environmental > Terrestrial > Soil > Wetlands > Peat | place: USA: New York... | reverse complement strand
GCCTCGACAAACAGGATATCGCCGCCGGCCGGAGTCCAAGCCAGTCCCACCACCACGCCCGGGCGCTTGGTGCGCTCCGCAATCTCCGTATCCACGCGGATTTTCGGCCCACCCAGAAACTCGCGCCGCTGGACCACCTCGGGGGTAACTACCAGCTTGTCCGGCTTACCTTCGGCGATACGGCGGGCCTGCTTGCGGCAGATGGTTCCGATGTTCCGTTCCAGGTTACGCACCCCGGCTTCCCGGGTGTAGTGCCGGATTATGCTGCGGACCGCATCTTCCTTGAATTCGATCTGCTCTTTGGTAATGCCGTTCTCGTCGATCTGCCGGGGAATGAGGTACTGGAAGGCGATATGCACCTTCTCCGGTTCCGTGTAGCCTTGCAGCTCGATGATCTCCATGCGGTCGCGCAGCGGTTCACTGATCGTGTCCAGCATGTTCGCCGTGGTAATGAACAGCACCTTCGATAAATCGAACTGCACATCCAGATAATTGTCACGAAAAGTGGCATTCTGCTCCGGGTCGAGCGCTTCCAGCAGCGCCGAAGCGGGATCGCCCCGCCAGTCGCGGCCCACTTTGTCGATCTCGTCCAGCATGAATACCGGATCGTTTGTCTCGGCCCGGCGAATGCCCTGGATAATCTGTCCGGGCAGCGCTCCGATATAAGTTCGCCGGTGGCCGCGAATCTCCGCCTCATCGTGCATTCCACCCAGGGAGATACGCACGAACTTGCGTCCCAAGGCGCGAGCAATAGACTTGCCCAGGGAGGTCTTGCCCACGCCGGGCGGCCCGACAAAACACAAAATCGGCCCGTGCATGCTAGGCTTCATCTTGCGTACCGCCAGGTAATCCAGGATCCGGTCCTTCACCTTTTCCAGGTCGTAGTGATCCGTTTCCAAAACCTCGCGGGCCTTGTTGATATCCACCTCGACCCCGCTCGATTTGGCCCACGGCAACACCGCCAGCCATTCGATATAGTTTCGGGTGACCGCATAATCGGCAGCCATCGGAGACATCTTGGCGAGCCGGTTAAGCTCCTTGAGCGCCTCCTTCTTCACATCCTCGGGCATGCCGGCCTGTTCGATCTTCTGCCGCAACTCTTCGGCGTCGCGGGTGGTTTCGTCGGCCTCACCCAGTTCCTTCTGGATGGCTTTCATCTGCTCGCGGAGATAGTATTCCCGCTGCGTCTGTTGTACCCGGTCCTGCACCTCGGACTGGATCTTGTTCCGCAGTTGCTGGACTTCCAGTTCCTTGGCAAGGTGCTGGTTGATCTTCTCCAGCCGAACCCGCACATCCGTGGTCTCCAAGACCTCCTGCTTATCGGAGGTGGACAGCGACGGCAGCGACGAGGCGACAAAATCCACTAGCCGGCCAGGATCTTCGATATTCATGGCGACCGTCGACAACTCGTCGGACAACGTCGGGGAGCCGGCCACGATCTGCTGGAAAAGCGTGAGCACGTTGCGCTGCAGCGCTTCTTCTTCGGGCGTCTTCAGCGGCGGCACCTCGGCGATCGACTCGACCGTACCCCGCATAAACGGCTGAATTTGGGTGTACTCGGTGATCTTGACCCGTTCCAGGCCCTCGGCAAACACAAACAGGCTCTGGTTCGGCATCTTCACCACTTTATGCACCACTGCCAGGGTGCCGATCCCATACAAGTCCGAGGGTTGCGGCACATCCACCCGGGCCTCCCGCTGCGCCACCACCACGATGGTTTTGTCGTCCCCCAACGAATTGATCAGATTAACCGAGCTCTCCCGGCCTACGGTCAGCGGCAGGACGGCATGGGGGAACAGGACCGTATCCCGCACCGGCAGGATCGGCAAAGGCCGCGACGTGATCCCTTCCGGGCGCGGCTCACTTGTCCCCTCTAAGTTTCTGGCTTGATTAGCCATTCTGGCTCCTTGATTAAAACTCACTCAAGTCTTGGATGACCCGCTGCTTGGTAAAGATTCAAGCCCGATGGGGACCTATTTTACCCGAACCGCGCAAGCACCGGCAATTGCGCCCAGTTGCATTCTTGCTCGTGGCGGCCTACGGCTGGTGACTACCTACAGTGAGATGCGCCGCCGTCCCCCAAACGAATTTCGATTTTTGAATTTTGATTTAACCGGGCCCAACACCCGGCGCAGAAGCGCAGAACCGCAGAACACACCAGGATAACCATTCGCGGTCTGGTTCCTTCTGCGGTTCTGTGTTTCTGCGTTGGATGTTTAAATCAAAATTCAAAATTACTTCGCCGCCGGATACACCCCGAGTACCTTGACGAATTCGGCCACCTCCGCCAGATGGCGGATGGCGTTTTCCGCCCGGGAGTCCTGTCCGCGGAGAATGTCAACGTAGAACACGTATTCCCAGGGCCGTCCGCGCATGGGGCGCGATTCGATTTTGCTCAGATCGATGTCCCGCAGGGCAAAAACACTGAGCGCGCGGAACAGCACCCCAGGCGTATTCTTCAAAGCAAAGGCGATTGAGGTCTTATTCGCGCCGGGCGCCGGTTTACGCGGAGCCGTGGACTTGCGGATCAGGAAAAACCGCGTGAAATTCTGTTTATTGTCCTCCAGGCCCCGTTGCAGCACGCGCGCCCCATACTCGGCTGCCGCTTGCGCTCCGGCAATAGCGGCGGCGTCTTGCAAATGCTGCTCCATGATGTGCTTGACGCTACCCGCGGTGTCATAAAACGGCTCCGCGCGCAGGGCCCGATGATGGCGAAAGAAATCCCGGCATTGTTGCAACGCGATGGGATGGGAAAATACTCGCCGGACCTGTCCCAGCTTCACTCCTGGCGGCGCGATCAACGTGTGCGCGATGCGCAGGTTAAACTCGCGTTCAATAGCTACCGGGTGTACCAGCAGTAAGTCGAAATGTTCGGCTACCGAGCCCGCCAGCGAGTTCTCAATCGGGATAACCGCCGCGGCGACAGCTCCCTTCACCACCCGGTCAAATACCTCCACGGAAACCGCGCACGGCACAACTTGCGCCTTGGGAACCATATTCCCGGCCGCCGCGTGGCTGAACGAGCCCAGCTCGCCTTGAATCGCTACTTTCACTCCGTACTCGATTCTATTGTATTGGCTAAGCCCAAAGCCACCACACCCCTCCAAAATCGGGTGATCGGGCGATCACTGGATCACCCGATCCATCTTCTCTGTGTCTCTGTGTCTCTGTGGTAGGTGTTCTCTTTAGCGCCATCCCGCCACCGGACATTCGAATCCAATGGGTTACCAAACAGCCAAAACCAAAAAGGAAGCACCATGTTGTGGACACTGTTCATTTTCCTTCTCGTTTTGTGGTTGTTGGGACTGGTAAGTAACTACACCTTAGGAGGATTCGTGCATGTTCTCCTGGTGCTGGCGGTAGTTGCTTTGATCTTTCAATTGCTCTTTTCCCGGCGCGACCTGGGAGCTTGACGACCCTTTGGGGACAACTGAGGATTTGTAATTTGCAAAGTGAGAGCCCGAATTGTCTTACTTTGCAAATTACAAATTGCAAATTAGAAATTGCGAGAGGCTTTACACCCAGCCTTGAATTACCAGGATGCCGGCTACCACACAAAAAATCGCGGCCACATAGGACGAAGCGCTCAGCAAACGCGGAGATCGGGAACGCGAAAGCACATGCTGGGTGGCCAAACCATAGGCGACCATCGCCACAATAATTCCCACCACGAAAGCCGCGATGCGAAGGATCGAACTGGCCACCGTACTGGCCAGCGCGATGGGCACAATGGCCAGCAGGCCGCGCGCCCCGCCCACCGCAAACAAAGCGCCCAGCACGGCGGCAAAGCTGCCGTGGGAATGGTGATGGCGCTGCGATCCAAACCAATGGAGGTGGAAATGGCGATGCAGGCCCGGCGTGTGCACATGCTCGTGAGCGTGCACCGAAATCCGTTTACTGATTAATGCGCCCAGCAGCACCACGCCGGTAAGCACCAGCAAGCCGCCGGTTGCTATATCGAAGCGCCGTTCCCACAAGGGCGGCAGCATCAAGCGTCCGAATTTGCCCAGCAGTCCGGCGATCGCAATCACCACCGCATGCCCGGCCGCGAACCGGGTGGAAAAAAACACCACCCGCTTGGCATCCCGTCCCCCGTTGGACCCAAAGGCCGTGATCGCGGCCAGATGGTCCGGCCCCAGGCCATGTAATACGCCGGCCACGAAGATGGCGCCCAATAAAAGCATGGGGGAAAGTGTAACAGAGAACCCGCTGGGCTAGAAGACCGAAGCTAACACCCACCACAGAGACACCGAGTCACAGAGAAAACCCGCAATTCGTGAATCCCAAATCCCAAATCTCCTCTGTGTCTCTGTGTCTCTCTGGTAGGTGTTTTCCTTGTTTTAGAAACCCGGCACAGCAACTTGGACATGCCCAACCTGTGGCGGGTTAGCGAAAAATTCGCCGACCAGCCGACGCCATTCCTGAAAATCTGCCGACTGCCTGAAATGGACTGTATGATCCTCCAAGGTATTCCAGGTCACCATCAGGGTGTAGTGCAAAGGTTGTTCCACCGATTTGAGCAGTTTTACGCCCTGGCATCCTCGTGCCCGCTTAAAAATCGGGAGCGCCTGCGTCACCCCCTTTTCAAAGGCCGCTTCCGTTCCCGGCTTAATCTCCAGCTGCGCCATCTCAAAGACCATCGTTCTGCCTCCTAAGCAGCAACAAGCAACAAGCAACAAGTAACAAGTTTCAAGCTAAAGCCAAAACTGCACACAGGCAAGAGCTTTCCGTTAGAAGCCGAAAGCAACGAGCCTCAAGCCGCAAGCTCAAACCGAAACCCTCCACAGGCAACAGCTTCGCTTTGGTGGCTGCGTTTTGCGTTTTGGTTTTTGTTTTAGCTTGTGGCTTGTGGCTTGTTGCTTGCGGCTGTTTTTTTCGACAGCAACCTGGCGCACGCATAGACGGCCCGGGTGTGCGGCATGGGAATGTGGAACCGCTCTCCCAACTCGGTTACCGCGCCAACGATGGCTTCCAGTTCCATGGGGCGGCCGGCCTCAAGATCCTGGAGCATGGATGTTTTATGCTCGCCGACTTTCTCCGCCCCGGCCATGCGCTGCTCGATGCTAACCGGCAATTCCAACCCTAAATGGGACCCTAACGTTTCGACTTCGCGCATAATGTTTCGCACCAACTGCGAAACTTCGGGATCGCGCACCATCGCCGCCAGACTCGCCCCGGTTAAGGCGCTCACGGGGTTGAACGCTACGTTGCCCAAAAGTTTCACCCAGATTTCATGCCGGATCCGGGTAGTGATCGGACAGCGTAATCCCGCAGCGATCAAGGCCTCCGCGATCCGGCGGCAACGCTCGGAGCGGGAGCCGTCCGGTTCCCCCAGCGAGATCCGGTTGCCCTCGTCGTGGCGGACGACACCAGGTTCGGCGATCTCCGTCGCGAAGTACACCAGCGATCCAACGACGCGGCGTGCTTCCAGGGCGGCGGCAATAGTTCCCCCAGGATCGATTCGTTCTAGATGCGTATTCTCATAAGCTCCGCCCCATCCTTGAAAAAACCACCAGGGAACGCCATTTTGCGTGCTGACTACAGCGGTCTCCGGGCCCAACACCGGCCGCAGGTGCGGTACAAGCTGAGGCAGTCCGTGCGCCTTGACCGTCAGCAAGACAACATCCACGGGGCCCACTTCTTCCAGGTTTCCGGAAACCTTGGGCCGGGCTTCAAATGCACCGTCCGGGCTGAGCACGCGTACCCCGCGGTCCTGCATGGCGCGCAGATGAGGTCCCCGGGCGAACAAGGTAATATCCAGCCCCGCGCGCGCCATCAGCGCGCCCACATAGGCGCCAATGGCGCCGGCGCCCGCAATCAGGAATTTCATGCGGCTTTCTTTCCCAACATGATGGTGGCGACTTCGCCCCGTTTGATCTTCCCCGTGGCGGTTTGCGGAATGCTGTCCACAACGTAGAGCTTCTTCGGGCATTCGAAATCCGCCAGCCGTTCCCGGCAATAAGCCAGCAGGACCGCTTCTTTTTCCGGCTCGCGCAAAACTACGGCTGCCGCCACCTCTTCGCCCAGCAGAGAGTGAGGAAAACCAAAGGTGACGGCCGCGGACACGGCCGGGTGGGATAGCAGAACTTCATCGATCAGACGGGGAGCAATCTTCTCGCCCCCCCGATTGATCAACTCTTTAATGCGTCCGGTCAGGTGCAGATAGCCGTCGGAGTCCAGCAGTCCCTGATCGCCGGTGCGGAACCAGCCATTCACAAAAGAACGGGCGTTGGCCTCCGGGCTGTTCTCGTAGCCGTCAAACACGTTGGGGCCCTGGATCACCACCTCGCCGCGTTCTCCGGTTTCGAGGTGATTGCCGTCTTCGTCCATGATGCTGATCCGGATCGTTCCCGAGGGAAGGCCCACGGAACCAGGCTTTCGGGGAGCGGGCGGCAGTGGGTTGGCCGCCATCTGGTGGGCCGCTTCGGTCATGCCATAGGCTTCCACTACCGGCACACCAAACACGGCTTCCATTTTGTGCATCACCTCCGGCGCCAGCGGCGTACTGGCGGAGCGGATGAAGCGCAGACTTCCGGCGCCACTGGGCTTATCGCTGCCGCCGGCACGAGCCAGCAGAAGTTGGTGGATGGTCGGGACGGCGGAATACCAGGTCACTTGGTATTCGCGGACCAGGCGCCAAAAAGCCAGCGGATTGAACTTGCTCGGCACTACGACGGTGCCGCCCGCAATCAATGGGGCCAGCGTCGAGGCCACCAGGCCATGGATGTGAAATAAGGGCATGACGCAAAGGGAAACGTCGTCCGCAGTAAGCCCACAGGTTCCCACAATGTTTTGCGCCGACACGGCCAGGTTCCGGTGCCGCAGGGGCACCCGCTTGGGCTGGCCCGTGCTGCCGCTGGTGTGCAGGATTAATGCAACCTCTTCCGGCAAAGCAGCCGTCGCAGGAATCCGGTTGCGGACGCCGTGCAGATAAACCGTCCCTTCCGCGCCCAAGACGGCGGTAAACACCGGAATGCAGCTTCCCGCTGCCCGCCGCGCCTCTTCCGCGCCATGGGGCGGACAAAGCAGGAGGCGAGCGTTGGTGTCGCGCAGAAAAAAACAAAATTCCTCATGGCGGTAACCCGGGTTCAGCGGGGCCGCCGTCCCCACCATCGAGGCCGCTAGAAAACAAACAATGGCGGAGAGGCCGTTAGGCAAAACCAGGGCGACCCGGTCCGCACGTCTGATGCCCAATGCCGCCAGGGCATCGGCCACCGCGAAGACTTGCCTTTGTAACCAGTCATAACTGACCCTGATTTCCTGTTCGGGAATTACGATCGCGGTGCGATCCCCAGGGATGGCCCGCAACAACTCGAACGGCGTGTTAACCAACTCCATGCGTACTGCTTCTCCCCAACTGGCCCAGCCAGTGACACTGGTTTTAGATGTCGGCAAGGCGAAAAACGCATTGGGATTTTTGGCTGGCCGGCGCAAATTCCGGGGCTTACTGCTGGTCGCTGGTTGGCGCTTGCGGCGGATTGCTGGCTGCTGGTTGCGGCGCGGTCGGTCTATTCGTTCCGGAGTGCCGATGGAAGACGTGCCTCGAGATGTCGGGCCAGAACTCGACGAAGATCGCGCCCAGAGCGCCTTCCGCCGTCACCGTAAATGCCCGCTGGAAAGTAAGCCCCACCCCCCGATCCGTCGAAGGATAGTAGAGGTTGGAAAGTCCGCCGGCGGCAATGTTCCCCAGGACATTGGCATAATTCGGCCCCCAGGTGCCGTTATCATTTTTGGTAATTACCGTGGTCGAAATGGCATAGAAAAGGCGGCTCTTGACGCTGCCGTGGCCCCTGCGGTAATAACGCGGATCTTCATGCAAAATTATGGGGAAGATCGCGTTGCCCCACATTTCCCCGGAAAATTGGTCGGCATAAGCCGCCCCGAATCTTTTGAAGTATCCTTCCGTGCCTTGGCCATAACCGGGAAAAGCGTTCTGCGCCTGGCTGATACCCGCATCCCCCGCGGCCGCGACGAACTGGAACGGATCCACCGAGCTGCGCAGCGCCAAACGCATTTTTTGCCCCGGACTCAACGGCGCCGCATTTTGATTGTCGGTGGTGTTGAAGTTAGGAATGACCGACATGATGCGCTGTTGCGTCTGCTGCTTAAGCTGCTGTTCAGCCAGCTCGTGTTGCGACAACGTCGATTGGGATTTCGATGTTTCCGGAGACAGTTGCGTATCCTGCTTCGCCGCAGCTGCGGAAGTGTCCTCGCCGGCCGAAACAGCCGCCGTTGGCGGCGCCCCGGCGGGTTGCGCAGGTGCAGTGTTGCCGCCGGTTTGGGCCGCCGAAACGGCAACCAGAAAGACCGTGAGACTCCATATCACGAGAAAGACAAGCCGAGCGGAACCGGTATTCGTCACAAGTAACCTTTTTAGCCAATCGTTACCTATAACACACGATTGGGGATGGAGTTGCAAGCCTGCTCTCCGGCGCCAAGAGGTCAGCAGCTAATTGGCCTGCGATTTATTACTGCTTTGATGCCAGCCGGGATAAATCCTGCACCGCGTCGCTCATGACTCCGGAATCGGTTGCATACACCCTGTCACTCAAGCCCGCGGGAACCTTGGCGGACACCATCAAACCTGCCAGAAGCGCCGCCAGGACCAATAGCACCAGGCGCTCGATAACTGTCGAGGAATAACTCATCGCCACTTCGCAGCGTCCCTTTCCGGCCCGGACTTCATTGAGAAATCAGGCCTCCACCCGATCCGCAGCAGTCCGGCCTTTTGCTTTGACCGCGCCTGCAGAAAGCTCTCTGACGTGAAGCCGGCGCGCTCCTCAGTGCCGGCGAGCTTCCGCTTCCGTTGGGCTGCGCCCGTTGCCGGCCGGTTCGTGGTTCGCCAAGGCAAACGTAACCTTGGTGAAGAAAGCAGCGGCATTATCCGTCAAAGCATCGGTTACAACCTCCGGCACCGTAACCGGGACAATCTCGGCCATATTTATCGGAACTCCGTTGGTGTACGCCAGGGCAAAGCCGGTTCCCGTAGGATGGGAAACAATCAAGTTCGCGGGAACATAGGCGAACACCAGGACGACCATGAGACCCACCAGGGCCCCCAGTATCAGACGATCAGTAATCATTGAGGCACACCTCACGTGTACCCTTCTCAGAAACACTTTGGCCCGAAAGTTATATCGGCAAACGACAGACCGAACTTTAGCCCTAACCTCAGGTCTATCGATTACCGCAAATACCGGCACGCGCGCGCCGGTTACGGGATTAAAGTGGCAGTCGATGTGCCAGTGTAGGGCGTCAAACAGATGGGCAGTTTTGAGTTAGCCGCCGAAGGCGGCGGCAGATCGTAGCCCACGGCGTGAGCCGTGGGTGCAAGGCACCCAGGATCGCGAGCCCCCGAAGGGGGCGACAGAATCGGTCGAGCTTCTTTCGCCCGCGTTGCGGGCTCCTGGGATTTCCCGCCGCAAACCCATGGCTAACGCCATGGGCTACCATCTTCCCCCCGCTTCGCGGGGTTGGTCTCCAATGTTCTTATTTCCGACGCACCACACTAGGTGGTGTGCAAGTTGGAATCATACGGACAGCATAAGTGCCGTAGGCACGATGGGAAAATAGCCCAGAGCCTGCCCTGAAAATGTAGCGCTGGCCTCCAGGCCGGCTGTGGCGGGGGCCTCCTGGCCTGCGTACACGCTAATTGCCGGCGGGGACGCCGCCAGCACAGCCGGCCTGGAGGACGGCGCTACTTGCCGCATTTTCATGTTTTCAGGCCGAGGACCGCGAGGGCCACCCTGACCTTGTCTTCCAGCCCGTTTTTGGCTACCGTCTTACACATTCATGCCGGAAGACATTCAAGAGTTGCGCCGTTTGGTCGCCGAGCTAGCGGAACGCGTTCAACGATTGGAAGCGCTGGCGGACGCCGGTCCACAAAAGAAATTACTTGGCGCAGAACGCCCGGTCGCTCGCATATCTGCGCCGCCAGACAGCGGCGGGACCCAGCCTGCGGCAGACGTCACTCCTGCCCAGCCGTTAACGTTGGAATCCAGAATCGGCTCTCATTGGTTCAATCGGATTGGCATCATCGCGATGCTCATCGGAATAGCTCTGTTTCTGAAATACGCCTTTGAAAGCAATTGGGTCGGCGCCGGCGGGCGGGTGGCCATTGGTCTGTTGCTGGGCGGCGCCATTGTGCTTTGGAGTGAACGTTTCCGGCGCCGTGGGTATGTGATTTTTTCGTGGTCGCTCAAGGCGGTGGGAATCGGCACGCTCTATTTGTCGCTATGGGCGGGTTTTCAGATTTATGGATTGTTCCCGGCGGGAACCGCATTCGTGGGTATGGTGCTGGTTACGGCAATGACGGCGGTTTTCGCCCTGCTTCAGGAAGCCCAGATTTTAGGCGTCTTGGCGCTGGCCGGGGGATTCGCCGCTCCCTTGCTTCTGAGTACCGGCCAGAATCACGAATTGGCGCTGTTCACTTACGTAACCGTCCTGAACCTGGCGGCCCTGGCGGTCATCGCGATTCGCCCTTGGGCACGGCCGTTGGCCGCCAGCCTCATCGGAACCGTTGTGCTGTACGCGGCCTGGTACGCCGAATTCTACACGCCCGCACAACTGGGCTGGACCGTGAGTTTCGCCAGTTTATTTTTCGTCCTCTTCGCCGCAGGACCGGTCTTGGCAATACCAACCGCCCGCCTGTACACCGGACGAAGCTCCTCCGCCCTGATTTTCGTGGCAGTGGTAAATGCCGCCGCATATTTCCTGGAAGCCTATCTCATGCTCGCTACCGTGAACCGGCCGGCGCTGGCCGGGATCGCGGTAGGTTTAACCGCAATCTACCTTGGACTGTCCCGCCGGCTGCAAACGCTCTGCCGCGAGCAGCCCCACCTGCGAAAGCTGCAGTCGATCCACGTCAGCCTGGCAATCGCTTTTTTGACCCTGGCGGCGCCGTTGGAACTGGATTCCGCTTGGATCACGGTTGCCTGGCTGTTAGAAACCGCTTTGCTGCTCTGCCTCGCCAGGTTCGCCGCCGGTTCGATGTTGAAGTTGCTGGCCGCCATACCCCTGCTGCTTGCCATTGGGCGGCTTGTCATATATGACAGTTTCCGCGTGGAACGCTTGCTGTTCAACCAGCGCTTTGTCCTGTACGGCGTCGCCCTGGCGGTGCTGGCTTTCGGCATCAGCTTGGCCCCTCGCCCCTCCCGGGAGGACGCCAGCCATATGCGGCGGGAACGGGTTGCCGTGGCGATAGCGATAGTTTTGTTCAATATTCTGGCCCTGTTGGCGCTCAATCTGGAGGTCCGGGACTGTTTTCAGCGGGACATGGAGGTTATGCGCGCCACCCTCGGCGGGCCGGCTTTGCCAGGGCAACAGGCCCGTCACTTCACCATGCTGCGCGATTATAGTTACTCCGCGGTGGCTATGGGCTACGGCGCGATTTTGATGTGGGTCGGTTTTCGGAAAAGCTCGCCGTTCCTCCGCTGGCAAGCGCTGATTTTGCTTGCCATCACCGTGGCCAAGGTTTTCACCTACGACGCGGCCCAACTGGACCTCGTCTATCGCATTGCGAGCTTCATCGCCTTGGGAGTGTTGCTGCTGGCAGTCTCGTTCCTCTACCAGCGGGACTGGCTGCGGCTACCACTTCCCGAGCCGCCTGCAACCAGCCGCAAGTCCTGAAACCAAAGACGCAGCCGGCACAAAATTGCGCTTGCTGCTCACAGGCGGATGGAGGGCAGACGGCTCAATGAGTACGGTGAGGACGGCAAGCGCGCGTTAGGTCGCTGCTCGCGGCCGGCCGCAGCTCGCGAAATTCAGCGCACAATCCGCTTGTCCAGCATCAAGGGACGGGCGCTGCGCGGCGGCCGGCGGGTACCCTCCCGCACGGCGCGCATGTCGATCTTCAATTCCTCAATCGTTCGGCTCAGCGTATTGCGGTGCATGCCTAGCTCGCGGGCCGCTTTGCACTGGTTACCCTGATTTTTCTGCAACACCGTTACGATGAATCGCTTTTTGAATTCGCGAACTGCCTCGGAATATAAAAGTTTACTTTCGTACATCTGTACAACCAGAGCTTCAAGCTGGTCTTTCATGATTCCCCTCTCTCCCGTGTTGCGCGTCAGGCCCAATTTCCTCACTTATTGGCCGGCGAGTTTTTCGGGGGAGTCAACTCGCGCAAACGTTTCATGCCTTCTTGGAATTGCGTCCGCACACTGCGGGGGGCGACCCAAACGGCGGCCCGCCCCAGAGTGAGCAAGTAAGGTGCAATTTGAGACTTAGCCAGCCAGGACGTGCCCGGAGCCCACGAACCCGCAGCTACCAGTACCACGGTTACCAGGAGTATCCCTCGCAGCAAACCGAAAGCTGCGCCCAGTACGCGATCGAACCAGTGCAAGCCCGCTTCCCGCATGCCCCAGCGTGCCAGTTTCGCCACCACACCCGCCAACAGCACGATCGAAAGAAAAATTGTCAAAAAGCCCGCGACATCCGCCACCCAGGGCATCTTGACCCAGGGGGCGTACCAGGCGGCCACTCGGGGATATTCCCAGGCGGCGGCCAGGTAGCCCACGATTACCCCCGCCAGGGAAAACACCTCGTAAAAAAAACCCTGCGCTGTCGCCACCGCCGCCGACAGCAGAACGACTCCGACGATCACAACGTCGACCAGCGACATGCCGGTTATACCCGCAGTTCGCGTCCGGTGAGGCGGCGATAGGCTTCCAGATACTTCTCCATCGTCTTCTGTTGCACCTCGGCCGGCAGGACCGGTGCAGGCGGCTGCTTGTTCCAACGGATGGATTCCAAGTAGTCGCGGACATACTGCTTATCGAAGGAATCCTGCGCCTGCCCGGGCCGGTAAGTTTCCGCCGGCCAGAAACGCGAAGAATCCGGGGTGAGAACTTCGTCGGCCAAGGTCAGGCCGGCCGCGGTTTTGCCGAATTCAAATTTGGTATCGGCGATGATGATGCCGCGCTCGCGGGCATATGCGGAAGCCTTGCCGTACAGCTTCAGGGCCAGATCGCGCAGTTTGGCAGCATCCGCCGCCCCGATCAGTTGCACCATACGCTCAAAGGAAACGTTCTCATCGTGGCCGCTGAGAGCTTTGGTGGCGGGGGTGAAAATCGGCTCGGGAAGCTGCTCGCTTTCCCGCAATCCCCCTGGCAGTACGATGCCGCATACGGCGCCGCTCTGCTGATATTCCTTCCAGCCCGAACCCGCCAGGTAGCCCCGCACCACACATTCCACCGGGAACATATCGGCTACCACGACCAGCATCGACCGCCCGCGTAATACGTCGGCGTGCCGTCGCAGGGCCTCCGGATACTGGGTGACGTCCGCGGTCACCAGGTGATTAGGACAAATGTCCTTGAGAAAATCGAACCAGAACAGCGAAAGCTGCGTGAGCACCCGGCCCTTGTTGGGAATACCGGAGCCGAGCACAAAGTCGAACGCTGAGATGCGGTCGGTCGCCACGAAAAGCATGCGATCGCCGTCTACCCGGTAGAGGTCGCGAACTTTGCCGCTGGTGTGCAGCCCCAGATCGGCAAAATCAGTATTTAAAACTACGCCATGTTCTTGATGAGCCACGCTGAACGATCTCGCGGAAAATGTATTAGCAGAACGGGCGGTATTCTAACCCTCCCAGCAAGTTTGTCAACTTCGCCGGCAAAAAAAAATCAGCGCCCATCCCTTGTTGTAAATGAAGTTACTTGACAACCGGGGGCATCGTGCGAAACCAGCTTCCAATGAGCGTTTCAAGCGTCTTGGTTTTGCACAGTTCTTCCACAGAAGAAAATTCGTGGCGCCATCCGCAGAAAACACAAATGGATGCAAATTGTCAAACGAAGGAAGCGACAGGCAACCAGCCGCAAGCATCAAGCACTCAGCATTCAGCCAGATAGAGACGGCTTTACGCGTATGCCTGAGAACTCAACCAGAGAACAACAAGTGGAATAAACAGGACAAAAGCCCGAAGGGCGATATTTGTTCTATTGAGTAATGCATAAGGAATGTCCGCGCGGGAGGTGGAAGCACCGGGCTTCAGCCCGCTGAACTGGGAGGGCCGCAAGAGCGGCCTTAGCCGCGGTGGCCGGGGCTGAGGCCCGCTGCTTCCACTGATGTGGGGAGATGTTGCCCTTACCTCAACCGTGTTTGGCTGTGTGCTGAATGCTGAGTGCTGTTTCGCCCTAGTCCGCAGCTTGGGCGCCCGCCTCGTTCCACTGCACCGAGACCAGCTTCGACACGCCCGGTTCCTGCATGGTGACGCCATATAACACCGGCGCAATGCTCATCGTCTTCTTGCTGTGAGTGATGAGCACGAACTGCGTGCAGGAACTCATGTCGCGCACCAGTTCGGTGAAACGCGAAATATTGGCGTCGTCCAGCGGCGCGTCCACTTCGTCCAACACACAGAACGGGCTGGGCTGATACTGAAACACGGCGACCAGCAACGCGAGCGCGGTGAGGGCCTTTTCGCCGCCCGAGAGCAGCAACACGTTCTGCAGCCGCTTTCCCGGCGGGGAAGCGACGATGTCCACGCCGCTCTCTTCGCTGTTCTCCTCGTCGGTAAGCTTCATGAAGGCCTGGCCGCCGCCGAACAGCTTGCGGAAGGTCGCCTGGAAATTATCGTTCACGATGGCGAACGCCTGATCGAATTTCTGCCGGGTAATGGTTTCGATTTCGCGAATGGTTTGCTGCGTATTGGCGATCGACCCCAGCAAATCGTTTCGCTGGGTTTCCAGGAATTCGTGGCGCTGGGTAACTTCGTTGTACTCCTCCAGCGCCATCATATTCACCGGGCCCATATTGTCGATCCGTTGGCGCAACTCGCGGCAGGCGGCGTCCTCCTCCGTTAGCTCTTCGCCTTGCACCACGGTTAGCGTCTGGTCGGCACCCAGTTCCTCGCGGCCGATGCCCAGCTCGTTGCGGCAAGTTTCCGCCAGGTAGGCCGCATCCGACTCCAGCTTGGCCAGCGCCGCGGCCACATCGCCGCGACGATCGCGAATTCGGTCCAGCGTCTCGCGGGCGGCGCGCAGATCCGTTTCAATCTCGCCCAAACGGACGCGCACCTGCGCCGATTCCGCCTGCAACTCGCCTTCCCGCTTTTGGCAGGCTTCCTGCTCCGCGGCAACCTCCAGCATACGCTGGCTGAGCCGCTGGTTTTCCGCCGCCCGCTCTTCCCTTTCCGCTGCCGCCGAAGCGATTTGCCCATGCAGCGCATCGACCCGTCCGGTGATTTCGGTAACCAGCAGTTCAATGCGTTGCGTCGCCTGGAGCGCGGCCCGCCGCCGTTCCTCCAGAACCGCCACCTGGGCCCGCGCCTCGGAAGCGTTTTGCGCCGCCCCCTCACCCTGGATGCGTAACTGGCCCAGTTCCTCGCGGGCCGCGGCCATCACCTGTTCCAGCTCATCGCGCATCTGCTCGCGTTGCGCCAGCTCCGCGCGCTGCTCGGTCAGGTAAGCCGTGATGGCCTCGCGTTCGCTGTTGGCCCGCTGCAACTCACGCTCATAGACATTCAGACGTTCCCGTACCCGGGACATTTCGCCGTCCAATTGCCGCAGCGTGTGCCCCGTGGTCATCGCCGCCTTTTCCGCTTCCCGCCGCTCGTCTTCCAACTGCTGCAGCAAAGCAATCAGCTCGCTGATGGAGCGCGCCAGCACTTGCACGCGCCCTTCTTCCTCGCGCAACGCGCGCTCCAGTTCGTCCAACTGCCGCAACAACTCGCGCAACTCGCGTTTCATCGACAGCGGCCCGGCGGCCGGCGGCTTGCCCCCGGTCACGGTAACGTTGTGGAAACATTCGCCGCTTTGCGCCAGGAAAAAAGCGTCCGGATTTTCCAGTGCCAGTTCCCGGCCCAGCTCGGCGCTGGGCACCAGGTAGCCGTCGCGCAGCTTCGGCAGAATGACTTCCAGAGAATTGCCGAAGCCATTCAGGACGCGCAGACAATTCTTCAGTGGCACCACGCTGTCGCGCTGGGGCGCCGCCGCCTGATGCGCCTCGTCGACGAAAAAGGGGAATTTGGCTTGCGAATCCTGAGGATGGACCAGAAACGTGGCCCGCCCATCCACGTCGCTTCGCAGCAGCTGCAAACCGCGGCTGGCGGCGTCCCACGACTTCACTACCACGTAGTTCAGTTCTTCCCGCAGAAAGTCTTCAATCACATGCTCGTGCTGCGCTTCCACTTCCAGAAAGTCGGCCAGGACCCCCACCGGGGCAAAACCATCCTGCAATCCCGCGGCGCAGGACTGGAAGAGGCGGCGCACCGACTCGGTGGAATAGCCATGCTCGGCAATTACCGACTCCAGCGACGATCTCTTGCCCAGGGCGCTGGCATATTCGGCGCGCAGGCCGTCCAGCCGGCGCTTAGCTTCGCCTTCCTCGGCGCGCTTGCGCTCCAGGTCGGCTCGTCCTGCCGCCACCCGCTCCGCTAGGCCCCGCACGCGCTGCGAAGCCGACTCGAATTCGAGCGCCAGTTGTCCGCGCTCAGCGCCGAAATTCTCCAATTGCAGCTCGGCGGTGTTCTTCTCCCCGCTAACCCGTTGGCTCTCGCGCCCCAGCGCCGCCGCGTGTTCTTCCGCCTGGGTCATGCGGTTACGTATGCTGGCCGCCGCGTTGGCGGCTTCGAGAATGGACACCCGCCGCATTTCCTGCTGTTTCTCCAGGCTGGTCAGAGCGGAGGCGGCCGATGCCGCGTCCTGCTGGCGCGCGCTCCATTCCTGCTGGGCCGCCGCCACTTCGGCTTCGGCGTTCTCCAGGGCTTGGCAATTGGCATTCCGCTCGGCCTGAAGCGTCTCCAGCCGGCCCCCCGTCTGCGCCAGCTCTTGTTGCGCCGCTGCCGCCCGCTGGTCGAGTTCGGCAGCGCGTTCTTCATTCTGTTTATGCCGCGCTGCGGCGCGGTCGGCTTCGCGCGCATTCTCCGCCAGCAGTTCGCGGTTCTCGCGCAATGCGCCTTCCAGGGCGTACCCTCGCTGCGTGCGCTCGCCATGCTCGGCTTCCAGCGCCTGGACGGCCTCGCTCCCGGCCCGCATCTCCTCCCCAATGCCGGCCAATTCGTCCTGGCGCGCGGAGATTTCGCCGTTCAGTTGGCTGAACTTGCTCGCCAGCACCACTCGCAGCCGGGCCCGCAACTCGTCACGCAAGCGGACATAGCGGGCCGCTTTCGACGCCTGCCGCTTCAGGGAATTCATCTGCCGTGTCACTTCTTCGAAAATATCGTTTACCCGGTTCAGATTGAGCCGGGCATCTTCCAGGCGCGCTTCGGCCAGCCGTTTCTTGGCCTTGAATTTGGTAATGCCGGCCGCTTCCTCAATGATGGCCCGGCGATCCGTCGGCCGGCTGGAGAGAATCTGCCCGATCCGCCCCTGTTCGATAATGGCGTACGACTCCGGCCCCAAGCCGGTTCCCAGGAACAAATCCTGGATGTCGCGCAGCCGGCAGAGCTTGTGATTCAGCAGGTACTCGCTGTCGCCGGAACGGAACAGCCGGCGCGTAACAATGATCTCGCCCTTTTTCAGCGTGGCCGGCTTGAGCCGGCGCCGGCGAATGCGCAAAACCACCTGCCGGCCGGAATCTCCTGCCTCCGCGCGCGGCGCCGGCTCGCGGCCTTCCGCCGGAGACGTTTCCGCGGCCAGTGCCGGCTCGGCCTCACCCGTGCTGCCAGCGTTGACCGGACTCCCCTCGTCTGTGGACTCCGGGGCCGCGGCTGTACCCGCTACGGCGGCGCCAGCGGCCGCCGGATTGGCTTTGACCTCGACTTCTTCGGTCTTTCCCGGTTGAATCTCTTCCAGGTATTGGGCGGTTTCCTGGCCCGAGGCCGTTCGCAGGGCCTCTTCGTCCCAGTCATCGGCAGACAGCTCATCGCCGACTTCGATCTCCGGTTCGCGGGCAATCTCACCCTCGTACACGTCGGGATCGATCAGCGTCAAAGAAACTTCGGCCATCCCGGTGGGTTTGCGCGCCGGGGTGCCCGCAAAAATTACGTCCTCCATCCGCGATCCGCGCAGCGACTTGGCCGATTGCTCGCCCAGGACCCAGCAGATCGCGTCCGCGATATTCGATTTGCCACAGCCATTAGGACCTACGATGGCCGCAATGCCATCACCCTGAAACCGTAATTCCGTGCGGTCGCAGAAAGACTTGAACCCGAGGATCTGGAGCTTCTTCAGCTTGAGCAATGTCTTAACTCCTTATACCGCCGAATACCGCCGACATGGCTTGTAGCGCCGGCCTCCAGCATTTACCCAACCGGCGTTTCGGCTTCCCTTTATGCCTGGCTCTGAATACCGCGGCACGAAAATACCGACCAATCCGCCCAACTGCTGGCCATCATGACGGAATGTATCCATTGCAGCATCGTCCGTCAACAACAAACCGCTATATATTGGGTACCGAAGACAAAAACCACCTTATGTTGCACATTGTATGCAGCAGCTTGGCGATTTTTACCTCTCGGTAGGAAAGGAAACGAAGAGGCGGGAGAACCCCAGTAAGCAAAATAACATTAGCGCGCCGTTACCAAAAAAGCAACAGGATTGGTGCAAATTGATCCGAAATGGTTAGCCGGGCCCGCCAAGCTTTCGACGCGTTCTCACCTTTGGGTTCTGATTTGGCTGAATGCTGACTGCTGAGTACTGGGCTGCTGACCACTGACCACTGACCACTGCGGTTGGAAAAAATCCGTCCAAACCGTCCAAACCGTACACTCCAGCGAAAAGACTCCGATCCTTCTAGCCTTTGCGTTCTTGGTGCTGCTGACCACTGGCCACTGACCACTGATCGCTGCGCTTGAAAAAAAATCCGTCCAGACCGTCCAAACCGTGCACCCATGCGTCTGGCAAGCAGCTACTCTGCTGCATATGAGACGCTCGATGGTAGCCGACGTGGGAACCAAACCGGTATGGGAATCCGGCCTGCCCGTTTGGTGTTCCTGCCGGTTTCTAGGTTTTCTGGCTTGTTGCTTGCGGCTGGTTGCTTGTTGCTGGGTTTGCGCGCCGGCGGGCTGTAAAGCTCAAATAGGCTTGGGCATGCGTCCTCTAGACGGCTCCGACCTGTTTCAAGGTTTTCGGCTTGTTGCTTCCGGCTGGTTGCTTGTTGCTGGGTTTGTTTGGCGGACCCATCCCGCGACATCCCGCCACCTCCCGCCACATCCCGCCACTGAGGTGAAAAAAAATAAAAAATTGTCCGCTCGCCGGTCATCGCTTCCCTGGATTAGGAAAGAGAAAGTAACGAACCAGAACCCTGGAGTTGGCCGCGGCGCCTATCCCCACGGAGAACCGCAGGCGGATTTTCCGGTACTCTGCTACCATTCCTGTACAGTGTCTCGCATAGTCAGGGTCCTTCTCATTAGCTTCTTGCTGTTTGCGGCCGTGCCATCGTTCCCCCAGAACACGATCCCACCACAACAGGAGACGGTGGTCGTAACCGGCGTACCGGAGCCGGTGCCTCTAGAAGAAGTGGATCGGGCGGTGACGGCCTTCGACCTGCGCCAATCCCCCGAGCTTTACCGCAGTTGGGCCGATTTCCTGGAATTGGACCCCTCCCTGGACCTGCAGCAGCGCGCTCCCAACGGCGTGCTCAGCGATCTCTCCATCCGGGGAGCCACCTTTGACAAGACGTTGGTCATGGTCAACGGGTTCCGCATCAATGACGTGCAGACCGGGCATTTCAATTTGGATATTCCGTTACCGCTGGCATTCATCCAGCGCATTGAAGTCCTGCGGGGCGCTGGCTCAACCCTTTATGGCTCTGACGCTGTAGCCGGAGCGGTGAATTTCGTGGCTGCGCCGCCAGCGTTATCGGAGGTTCGCCTAGGTACGGCGGTCGGCAATTTCGGCACGAATGAGCAGGACGGATCGCTCTCCTATGCTTCCCCGCGTTTCAGCGAGCAGGCCGGCTTCAGCCGCGATTTTTCCACGGGGTTCATGCCGGATCGCGATTACCGGCGTTTGGTGCTGGGCTCGGATACGCGGTTCACATCCAAATTGGGAGTGACATCAATCCTGCTGGGATTGAGTGATAATCCGTACGGCGCGCAGAACTTCTACGGCCCCTATCCCTCCTGGGAACGCACCAAGGGCTGGTTTGCGGCCCTCCAGCAACCGCTCGGCAACAAGACCGAAATCGATCTCGGATACCGCCGCCACACCGACGATTTCGTCCTGTTTCGCGACCAGCCAGATTTCTATCAGAACAACCACATTGACCAGAATTGGCAAGCCGCGGTTCGCCGCAATCAGCCGCTGTGGCAAAACGCGAAATTATTCTTTGGCGTCGAGGGCTATCACGATTCCATCGACAGCAGCAATCTGGGCGTGCATGCGCGCAATCACGGAGCCCTATATGTGGACCTGGATGTGCGCGCGTGGCGTCGATTCTCGTTTTCCGCTGGGCTGAGGGAAGAGCTGTATGGCAACTACCGTAGTGACGTAAGTCCCACGGCCAGCGCCGGGGTTTGGCTTTCACCCACACTGAAGCTGCGCGCCAGCGCCACTCACGGTTTCCGGCTGCCGAGCTACACCGAGCTTTACTACTTCCAGCCTGCCGTGGGGAACAGTCCGGGAATAGCCGGCAATCCGGGGCTGGCGGCGGAATCCGCGTGGAACTTTGAAGGCGGCATCGATTGGCACGCCACCAGCCGCTTGCTCACCACCGCAACCGTGTTCTACCGTCGTGAGCACAACGACATCGATTATGTCTTCAACCCTGCTAACCCATTTCCGTGTGATCTCTTCCAGCCCGGATCATCCGGCAACTGCTATCAGGCCCTAAACTTCGACCAACTCAACTTTACCGGCGCGGAAGCGGCCATAAAGATACGGCTGGCGGGGGAACAGGAAGTTCAGCTTGCCTACACGGGCATACATGGATCACAGGCTTTCACCACCCTGCAAACCCGCTATCTGGCCAGCTATCCTGCAAACAATGCGGTGGTAGCCTGGCAAGGAAGGCTGCCCGGGAAGATTCTGGGGCGTACGCGTCTCGGCGTCACGCAGCGGCATGCGTTGGACCCGTATGCTGTCTGGGACATTTCGGCCATGCGCCGCTTCTCGTACTTCGCTCCCTACCTGCAGCTTGCCAACGTGACCAACACATCGTATGCGGAAATTCAAAACCCCGTACCCGTGCTGATGCCCGGCCGCAGCGTGGTGGCAGGCGTTGAGTTTGTCCTGACAGCAAAAGCGAAATAACAGCAACACCCAGCGCCGAAACGCAGGACCGCAGAACGCAGCCATTTGACTTTTTGAGAACCGGTCCGAATGACCCCTACGGTGCTGGATGCCCCACCCTCATCGTCCCGGCTTTGGCTCCAGTCTTGGGCGGTTAGGGTTGGACAAAATTTAAAACAGAAAAGCCCCTATCCTCATCGCGCCAAAAACAGGGGCGATGAGGATGCGACACCCGGCTTCTTTCTGCGATTCTGCGTTTCTGCGCTGGGTGTTGGTTTCTCTGTGTCTCTGCGTCTCTGCGTTGGGTGTTTCCGTGATTTACCTTCCCAGGATTTCAAACCAACGCACGATGGATTCAATGCCGCGATAGAAATTTGGGATATGGAACTTCTCGTTGGGCGCGTGCATATTATCGTCCGGCAGGCCAAAGCCCATCATGACGCTGGGCACCTTCAGCGCGTGTTCGAATGCAGCCACGATCGGCACCGAACCGCCGGAACGAATGTAGACGGTATCCTTGCGGAACACTTCCCTCATGGCCTCACAAGCCGCCTGGATGAAGCGATTGTCCGTCTGTACCACCACCGGGTCGGCCAGCGACCAGCGCTTGACACTGATCTGGACACCCCTGAGGGCAAGCGATTTGACGTGCTTGCTAAACAGCTTCCAGATCTCTTCCGGACGCTGGTCAGGTACCAGACGCATGGAGATCTTCGCTGAAGCCCGCGCCGGGATCACCGTTTTCGCGCCGTGGCCGACAAAGCCGCCAGGCAATCCGTGTACCTCCAGGGTGGGACGGGCCCA
>Ga0326728_10010322_pt1 | contig 21919 bp, 17 predicted proteins | sample MB3enrmetagenome_FD_207602 | JGI IMG/M metagenome (GOLD analysis project Ga0326728, IMG submission 207602) | Lab enriched peat soil microbial communities from McLean, Ithaca, NY, United States - MB31MN | ecosystem: Environmental > Terrestrial > Soil > Wetlands > Peat | place: USA: New York... | reverse complement strand
TTGCTCCAAGCCCGCAGAACGCCCCAGGTCTTGGTTGAAAACGCTTCCAACTTCCGCACCCGTGAGGGTGGCTCACCATCTACCCAACCGTTCCCGTTGTGTCTTAATTTGACGGTGTGCGCCTTTCGCTCTCTGTGCTATCGTGAATTAAGTCGCGTGGACGCTGCGGGATTTGGACCCGCAATTCTGGGGTGTAGAGCCGCAGCGGTTTGCCGGTTAACCTACGCGCCCACGCGATTTCTCAACACGTTCTCCAAAACGCCAGCGACGGCAGGCCTCCGGTTCGCCGACCCGACCAAGTCGGCCCAGCAAGCGCGCGAATGGGGAATTGGCCTAAACTGGTATCTGAACAAAGTTGTGAAACTGGTTCTCGACTACGAGCAAACAAGCTTCGATGGCGGAGCTGGGTCAGTGAGTTCGTCCACATACTTTGTGGAGAACCGCGCCACCGAGCAGGTGGTGATCACGCGCACCCAAATCTTCTTTTAACCACGGAGACGAGCGACAACAAAGCCGACGTTTATCACGCCTTACGTGGCCGCCACCCGCAGCGGGTTTTTACCACGTTTGACGAGGCGACCTGCCGCCGAATCGTCCCTAAGCGGGTACGCTTGCCGGAAACCGAAACAAAAAAAGATGCCATGGGTAGCCGGCACATACAGGGGAGTCGCCGCATTCCGCCTTGGCCGCGAGCAATTCGTTGCCAACAAACGCGCCGACCTCGAAGCCATGGGCGAACCGTAGCTTGCACTCAAGAAGATGCGGTGGTGACGGATGGTGGACGCGGCGGTTCTTCCTTCGTCTGACTTTGTGACGCCATCTTCTGAAGCTGCTTCTGATATTTCCGTCTCCATCTGAAGTGGCCGACTGCCAGAGCAGGCGGGGCACAGAGACAGCCCAACGCGAACGCGGACTTTTCGTAGATTGCCATGACCACCAAGGGTAAGAACACCTGCCATAACTGGCTGTTGGATGCTTTCAATGCTACTCGATAGCTCAAGCGCGCTTCACCAGACAGGTCGCCGGGGTGCTTGATTGCATGCAAGAAGATGAGAATGTTGCCGAGGTGACGTCCAACAATGATCATGAATAATGTCGCAATAAGTCCGAAATAAAAGTCGTAGAAAGGTTCGACAGACGGATCAACATGTTCGCCGACAAGGAGCAGAAACCCAGTGACAAACGCAGTGATCAGAAGATGTCGCGGATTGAACCAGCGCACTGCATCGACGCTACGCTGCCACATCGGGTTCAGTTCATAATTCTCGTACCGCACATGCTTGCCGTAACCGCGTTTGTAGAGCAATGCACCCGCAATCGTCAGGAAATAGTCAGCCAACATAAGGATGGGTACAAGTAAGACCTCGGGATGCAGCATGGAGAGTTGTTCTACCGAAACCTTCCCGAAAATCCAGCAGATTCCACCCATTCGCATCGGAGTTGGAGTGCTTCCGTTGGCGCATCTTGCTAACCACTCGCAATGCGGTACAGTAGCGCCGCGAGTATGGGGGAGAACACAGGCGAGTTCATCGAAATCGTTGGTGCGCGCCAGAACAACCTCAAGGGCATCAACCTCAAGCTGCCTTTGGGCGAGTTGATTGTCGTCACGGGCGTTAGTGGCTCGGGGAAATCGTCGCTGGCGTTCGACACGATCTATGCCGAGGGCCAGCGCCGTTACGTCGAAACGTTTTCGCCCTACGCGCGGCAATTCCTCGACCGCATGGACAAACCGAAGGCCGACCGCATCGAAGGGATCCCGCCGTCCATCGCCATCGACCAGACCAACACCGTCAAAACCAGCCGCTCGACCGTCGGCACGATGACGGAACTCAATGACCACCTGAAGCTGCTCTTTTCGCGCGCCGCACAGTTATTCTGCCGAGGATGCGTCAAACCGGTGCGGCGGGATACGGCGGATTCATGTTATGAGCAGTGCGCTCCGCGCTGTGCGCAGTGGGAAGTCGTCATCACATTCCCAATCAAAGTTCCGAAGAACTTCACGGCGTCGGAGATCAATGGCCTTCTCGCGAAGCAGGGCTACCATAAGCTCTACACGGAACGCCCCGAGCACTTGGAGGTCATCCAAGATCGCGTGATCTTTGCCGCCAAGAACCACGCCCGTATCATCGAGGCGTTGGAAGCAGCTATGAAAGCCGGACAAGGCCGTGTCAATGTCTGGCCGCAAAACTCAGAGCCCACTGCGCACAGCCCACTGCGTTTCTCCTCCGACCTCCACTGTCCGGACTGCGACATTCACTACCGCGATCCGGTGCCGAACCTGTTCTCGTTCAACTCGCCCATTGGCGCGTGCGAGACGTGTCGCGGATTCGGTCGCACCATCGGCATCGATTACGACCTTGTCATCCCCGAAGACACGAAGACGCTCGCGGACGGGGCGGTCAAGCCGTGGCAGACGGAGAGCTACCACGAATGCCAGGATGACCTGATGGAGTTCGCCGCTGAGCGCGGGATTCGGACCGATGTGCCATGGCGCGAACTCACCGATGGGCAACGCAAATGGGTGATTGACGGTGAGGGTTCGTGGGAAGACCGGAAGTGGTACGGCGTGAAGCGTTTCTTCGACTGGCTGGAGACCAAGAGCTACAAGATGCACATCCGCGTGCTGCTCTCGAAGTATCGCAGTTACGTCCCGTGCGCGTCCTGCCACGGCGCGAGGCTGAAGCCAGAAGCGTTGCTTTGGCGGTTGCCGTCGTCTTCATCCTCACTGACCATCCACGAGGTAATGCTGTTGCCCATCGCTGACTGCTACGCATTCTTCCAGTCGCTCAGACTCCCCGCGCCACTCGACGAAGCGACCGACCTGTTGCTCAACGAAATCCGTACCCGGCTGCGGTACCTCGCGGACGTCGGCCTCGGTTATCTCACGCTCGACCGTCAGTCGCGCACACTCAGCGGCGGGGAAGTCCAGCGCGTCAATCTCACGACCGCGCTCGGCACGTCGCTGGTCAACACGCTCTATGTTCTTGACGAACCAAGCGTCGGACTCCACCCGCGCGATATCAATCGCCTCATCGGTATCCTTCATCGTCTGCGCGACGCGGGTAACACGTTGCTCGTCGTCGAGCACGACCCCGATGTCATCGGCGCCGCCGACAAGATCCTCGATCTGGGCCCCGGCCCGGGCGAACGCGGCGGCGAAGTGATGTTCTTTGGACCGGTGCCGGAGCTTAAGAAGTGCAGGCGATCGCGAACTGCAAAGTCTCTGGTAGCGCGGGCGTCTCGCCCGTTCCTTCCATGTAAGGCAGACAACACGACCGCGACGCCCCCGCTACTAATCACAGGCGCTTCCGAGCACAACCTCAAGAACATTGACGTCGAAATTCCGCTGAACCGTCTCGTCTGCATCACCGGCGTGAGCGGTTCCGGCAAATCCACGCTCGTGCAGGACGTTCTCTACAACGCGCTCTGCAAACTGAAGCACAAGCCGACCGAGCAACCCGGCAAGCACAAGCGGGTCACCGGCCACGAACAGATCGAGGACGTGGTGTCGGTTGACCAGTCGCCCATCGGCAGGACAACGCGGTCGAATCCCGCGAGTTACGTCGGCGCGTTCGACGCGATTCGCAAATTGTTCGCCGCAGAGCCGCTCGCGGAAGAGCGCAGCTACACGCCGGGCACCTTCAGCTTCAATTCGGGTGAAGGCCGGTGCCCCACCTGTCATGGAAACGGCTTCGAGCACGTCGAGATGCAGTTCCTCAGCGACGTGTATCTCCGCTGTCCCGAGTGTGACGGCAAGCGGTACCGGAAGGAAGTGCTGGAGGTAAAGCTGGCGGGCCGGCGTGATCCGAGATCCGGAATTCGTCATCCGGGTCACAAGTCACAAATCACGGGTCACGTTTCCATTGCCGACGTTCTCGACATGACCGTCAACGAGGCGCGCGAATTCTTTGCCAATCAGGCCGAAGTCCTGCGTGGACTCGAACCATTGCGCGCCGTGGGCCTTGGCTACATGAAACTCGGCCAGCCCGTCCCGACGCTCAGCGGTGGCGAAGCGCAACGGCTCAAATTGGGCGGACATCTCGAGCAGATGACAAACAAACGCACCCTTTTCTTATTCGACGAACCTACCACCGGCCTGCACTTCGACGAAATTGCGACGCTGCTTCGAGCACTCCGGCACTTGATCGAACTCGGGCACTCCGTGGTCGTCATCGAACACAACCTCGACGTGATCCGCGCCGCCGACTGGATCATTGATCTCGGTCCCGAAGGCGGCAACGCCGGCGGCGAGGTGGTCTGCGTCGGTACGCCCGAACAGGTGACGAAATGCGAGCGGAGTCATACTGGGAAGGCGCTGCGGGGGATGGTGACTGGTGACTGGAGACTGGTGACTCGTGGGAAGTCTGACAAGGTGGCGCGCGCCTCCGATCACCGATCACCAATCACCAATCACCAAATCCGCATTCACAACGCCCGCGAACACAATCTCAAATCCATTGACGTCCGCATTCCACGCGACAAGTTCACCGTCATCACGGGCATCAGCGGGTCGGGCAAATCGACGCTGGCGTTCGACATCCTTTTCGCCGAGGGACAGCGCCGTTACCTCGAATCGCTCAATGCCTATGCCCGGCAGTTCGTCCAGCCCGCGACGCGTCCCGACGTGGACGCAGTGTTCGGCATTCCGCCGACGGTTGCCATCGAACAGCGCACCAGTCGCGGTGGACGCAAAAGCACCGTGGCGACCGTGACCGAGGTTTATCATTTCCTGCGGCTGCTGTTCGTGAAGCTGGGCACGCAGTTTTGTCCCGACTGCGACATCGCGATCCAACCTCAGACGGCGGAGGCGATTTTCGCGCAAATCCTCCGGCAATTTCGCGGTCAGCGCGTCGAATTGCTTGCGCCGCTGATTGTCGCGCGCAAAGGTTACTACACGGATCTCGCTGACTGGGCACTGCGAAAGGGTTTCTCGCACCTGCGCGTCGATGGCAGGTTGCTTCCGACGGCGAACTGGCCGCGCCTCGACCGGTTCAAGGAGCACAACATCGAGTTGCCGGTGGGCGCGCGCGAGGTAACGCCGAACTGCGAGAAGGATCTGCGAGAACTGCTGGAGACCGCGCTGGATTTTGGGAAGGGCACAGTTGTCGTGGGAGCGGTTTCTAACCGCGACCGGGCGCGATTGAAAAACGCTTCTACAAGAAAACCTGAGGAGCAGCTCTTTTCCGCCCGCCGCGCGTGTCCAAAATGCGGACGCAGCTTTGAGGAACTCGATCCACGGTTGTTCTCGTTCAACTCGAAGCACGGCTGGTGTCCGGGTTGTTACGGCACGGGGTTGCTGTTTTACGGATTCAACGAGGAACACACGGGTGAGGAAGCGTGGTGGAACGAATGGTTCGAGGGCCAGGAACGGTCGTGTCCCGACTGCAACGGCGCGAGGCTGCGACGCGAGGCGCTGGCGGTGCGGTTTCAGGGAATGAACATTGCGCAAATGACCGCGTGGTCGGTCGCAGAAGCGGAGCGACAGTTCCGCGCGCTCAAACTGCGCGGACGCGAAGCGGAGATCGCGCGCGACATCGTGGCGGAGTTGCGTTCACGGCTTGAGTTCTTGGAGGAAGTCGGGCTGCCGTACTTGGCGCTCGACCGCGCGGCGCCGACGCTGAGCGGCGGTGAAGCGCAACGGATTCGGCTGGCATCACAACTCGGCTCGAACCTGCGCGGCGTCTGTTACATCCTCGACGAGCCAACCATCGGCCTGCATCCGCGCGACAACATGATGTTGCTCGACACGCTCCACAAGCTGGAGGCGAAAGGCAACACGGTCGTCGTCGTCGAGCACGATGAGGACACGATCCGACACGCCGAGCACGTTGTTGACCTTGGCCCCGGTGCCGGCGTCAACGGTGGTCGGGTCGTCGCGGAGGGAACGGTGGAGGACCTGATTCGCGCTGCGGGATCGGTGACGGGAAAATTTCTGCGCGAGCCGTTGAAGCATCCCTTGGTAGCGCGGGCGTCTCGCCCGTTTCGTGGATTGCGGGGAACGACAAACAGAACGGGCGAGACGCCCGCCCTGCTAATCACCGGGTCTAGCCTCCACAATCTGAAGAATCTGCGCGTGAAGATTCCGCTGGCGCGGTTCGTGTGCGTCACCGGGGTGAGTGGCAGCGGCAAGAGCACGCTGGTGAGAGAGGTGTTGCATGACAACCTGAAACGGAATGTGGGAGCCACCTCAGCGCGGCGACAGTCGGGGCACTCAGGCCCCTCCCACATTCAAGAGTGGCGCGGTTGCCGCGAGATTCTCGGCGCGGAGCAGGTCGCGCGCGTGCTGGAAGTGGATCAAACGCCCATTGGGAAGACGCCGCGGTCGTGTCCGGCGACGTATGTCGGTTTCTGGGGCGATATCCGCCAGTTGTTTGCGAGCACGCCCGAGGCGAAAATGCGCGGTTACACGGCAAGCCGGTTCTCGTTCAACGTGGCGGGCGGACGCTGCGAGGAGTGCGAAGGTCAGGGCGTGAAGAAGATTGAGATGAGTTTCCTGCCCGATGTGTCCGTAACATGCGAGTCGTGCCGGGGAAAGAGGTTCACGCCCGAAACGCTGGATGTAAAATGGAAAGAGAAGAGCATCGGCGACGTGCTGGCGATGAGCGTGGATGAGGCAGCGGAGTTCTTCGCGGCGCAATCGCACATTCACCACGGCCTGAAGCTGCTGGAGGAGGTCGGACTTGGTTATCTCACGCTCGGCCAACAAAGCCCGACATTGAGCGGCGGCGAAGCGCAACGAATCAAGCTCGTCACAGAGTTGGCGAAGGCTCGAATCACGAATCACCAATCACCGATCACGAGTCACACCCTCTACATCCTTGACGAACCGACGATCGGCCTGCACATGGCGGACGTCGAGAAACTGATTCGCGTGTTGCATCGGCTGGTGGACGCGGGCAACACCGTGGTCATCGTCGAGCACAATCTCGATATCATCGCCGAAGCCGATTGGATCATTGACCTAGGCCCCGAAGGCGGCGACGGCGGCGGGCGGATCGTAGCTCAAGGAACGCCCAGAGAAGTGGCACGGATGAAGTCACATACGGCAGGATTTCTCAATCGGTTTCTGCGGGAGCGATGGAGCAAACGGCGGAATTCAGCAGCGCTCTGATCATCCTTGCCTTTGAGGCATCTCACCTGTCTTCGAAAGGTTCGTAGGAGATGCCGACCTCACGAACTTCTACAAGCCTCGACCGTCCGATTGCGGCCAGCTTGGGGTCAAAGATAACAACGTTTGTTCCGCGAGGATTCATAGCGCTTGGATATCGGATACCGTCGTACAAGCCGCTGGCGCGGATACGCCTTACGAGTTTCTGGCAGGGAATGTAGTCATCGGGATCTTCAGCGCGCCGCAGTGGTCGCCCCAACTCCTCGCTGAAAGCCGCCAGCAAACCTACCAACTCTACTTCGTATTGTGGTGCTTCGGCGGTAAACGGATTTGAAGGTGCTGGGAGTTTGCCCAGGTCAACAAGACGAAGATTACGCACAGCTCCCACCTCGGCGACCGACACGAGGAGGCCGCGCCACGGTCGCTTCTCGGCTACAGCCGTTGCTTCTTGGTCCGCAACGTACAACGCCACCTCGCCTTGCACATTCGCACGGCCGGGCTTTGCTTTGTCGGGCGGCGGAGTCGCGATCTCAGCACCCTCGAATGGCCGAACGGCATCGTGCTCACCAACTTGGAACCCAATGCGCGCACGATGCATTATGCTCTCGCGCGGCAGCTCGCCCTCCATTCGAGCCAACTCATCATCAAACAACGCAGGCAGATTAGGCTCGTGTGTCGGGTTCTCCCTCACCTCATAGCAAAACTCCTCCCACGCCTCACGCATGGTGGTGTGATGCTCTCCTTCAGCTCGCCGGCGGTACAACTCGTTCGCATCGACCGGAGGCTCACCGCTGTCATCGTCCCAGCCCGACTCCATGATGTCCTCTAGGAGGCATGCTGCCTCCCCGGAGGTGTGGAGGCTATCCTCAAAGACTTCGCAGTCCCCCACAACCGTGCTCTTACACCGCACGTAGTCACGCAGCCACTCGTGCGCAAAGCAGTTTACGCAACACTTCAGGCCCATCGCTCCTCCGTTCGCAACTCATATCACTGCTGTCACTGGAAACGACAACCTTCGTATCCGACTTTCTCGCGGCACACCGCTTCCTGATACCAGATACGGCACCGACAGACGAGATTCTTCTTGAGGAAGCGGTCAGTTGTCGACGACGGCCTTCGCCGCCACGGCGTCAGAAGCGGTGGACGCGCACTTGGACGCGATCAGGGCGGAGGAACCAGTTGAGGAGGAGGCTGACGATGCTGATGACGAGCGCGCCGGCGACGGCGGTCCAGAATCCTTCCACGTGGAACGCCGGGATGAGCCAGCTCACTAGCTTGAGCATGAGGGCATTGATGACGAGCGTGAAAAGCCCGAGCGTGAGGATGTTGATCGGCAGCGTCAGCAGTACGACGAGCGGGCGCAGATAGGTGTTGACCAGCGCCAGCACGACGGCAGCGGCGACGGTGGCCTGCCAGTCGTCGAACCGGATCCCGTGAAGCATTTGGGCCGCGACCAGCAGCGCCAGCGCGTTGATCGCGAGTTTGGTGATGAGGATGATCAGTCGTCGGCCCATTGCGCCGACAATGTAATCACACGAAGAAGGCGGGCGCTACGAAAAAATCAGTACTTCCACTTGATGGTGCAGCCGATGGCGTGGGTGATCGCGTTTTCGACTTTCCTGTGGGCGAGCACGGCGTCGATGGCATTGCGGAGCTCGTGCGAGCGCACCTTGTCGGGGTGTTGCCAGTTGTCGTCGATGCGTCCGATGTAGCGGACCGCGAACTTGCAATTGAGCACGAATGCCTCGGGCGTGTACTCGGCGCCGTAGGCGCGCGCGATGCGCTGCGTTTCGTCGCGGAGATAGGGGAAATTGTAGCCGCGTTGTTTGGCGCGTTTGACCATGCAGTCGAAGCTGTCTTCGGGGTAACCCACGCCGTCGTTGGCATTGATGGCGATGAGTTGAACGCCCTTCGGACCGTAATCGCGCTGGATGTTGATCAGGCGTTCCTCGTAAGCCTGTACGTAGGGGCAATGGTTGCAACTGAACACCACGACGACGACTTTTTTGTCCTTGAACGCGGACAGGGAGCAATCCTTCCCATCAACCCCTGGTAGAGTGAAATCCGGCGCGTGCTGACCGATCTCAAGTTTCTTCATGACCCTACCTCATACTTCTTGTGGCTGGCTTTGCGACAGGGCAGATTACGACCACGCCATAAGGTAGCAGCGTCCACTCAAACGTCAAGAGCCCGCCGGCGCGAACACCCGAAAAGAGGTTGAGCGTCATCCCGGATTCTGTTAGAGACTTCGACATCGCCATAGAGACTACGCAACTTCGATGCCAAACGTGGCTCCGGCGTTTCAATGACAGACAGCGTGAGTAACAACAGGCTTCCCAAGAGCGCAGCCGCCGCCCTTGCGGCTGGAAGCTCTGAATTGGCGTCGCAAGATGTTACCATCGGCTTGGATGGGTTTGTGGACGAAATTGTCAGCGTCGTGGACAAACGTGAATCGGCTGACCAATTCACACGCCTCTCGACGCTCTCCGCATTTGCCAGGCGCATCGCCCAAGCAGCGGGCAAAGGCACGAATGCGGAACTCGTCGTCACGCAAGTGAAACTGGGCGGGAACGGGCCGATCATGGCCGACGCACTGGCTGCGTTCGGCATGCGCGTCATCTACATTGGCAGCCTAGGCTACCCCACGCTGCATCCTGCGTTCGAGCAACTGGCTAGGCACGCCACCGTCTACAGCATCGCGGAGCCAGGGCACACCGATGCGTTAGAGTTCGACGATGGGAAACTGATGCTGGGCAAGCACGCGACACTGAGAGACATCAACTGGCAGCGCCTGATGGAGCGCGTCGGGCGCGAGAAGTTGTTTGAATCCTTCAGCGCGTCCAGTCTCGTAGGTCTGCAGAATTGGACGATGCTGCCCTACATGAACGACATCTGGCAACATGTGTTGGACGAGTTTTGTCCCAAACTGCCCAGCCGTACGAGGCGGATGATTTTCTTCGACCTGGCCGATCCCGAGAAACGCGATCTGCGCGACATCCAACGCGCGATGGAACTGGTCGGCAAGTTTCAGCAGTTTTTCGAGACCTATCTCGGCCTAAACGAAAAAGAATCCTTCGAAATCGGCAGCGTGCTCGGTTATGATGGGCCGAACGAAGGAGAAGATGCCGTTCGAGCCGTGGCAAAGTTCATCCAGAAAGCAATCAAGGTCTCCGCCGTGGTGGTTCATCCACGCGCCTATGCCGTGGCCGCCGACGGCAAAGACGAGGCGCTCGTCCACGGGCCGTTTGCGCCAGAGCCGCTGATCAGTACCGGTGCGGGCGACCATTTCAACGCGGGATTCTGCCTCGGCAAACTGATCGGCACTGACAACGAAATCGCCTTGCAACTCGGCGTCGGAGCTTCGGGTTACTATGTGCGCACGGCCAAAAGCCCAACCACGCAGAACTTGGCAGAATTCCTGCAATCCCTGTGAGCATGCAAGACCGTCAACTCATGGGATTGGTCATTTTGCTTGGCGCGCTGGTCGCAACCAATGTGCTGATCTACTGGTTGGTGGTTTGCCGCACCCTGTACAAACGAGGAGCAAGGTTTCCGACCGGGCTGTTGTTCTGGCGCTTCTTCCATGAGTTGCGCATCTACCGGGAAATCTGCAGGGCGCGCGGCAGCCCGCTGACCATCTACTTCATCACCTTCATACTGACTTGGTTCAACCTGCTGCTCGCGTTGGGCACGGCATTGCGCGCGTTGTGGGAGCAAACGCATTCCCTTCGGTAGCCGCTTTGGCCGCCGGGCTGACGAAGCCGGCTCGGTGCGCCAGAGACACCACTTGCACCGATTGACCCGAATCTGATACGTTGCCAACTTCTATGAACGTTCGCGTCCGTTTTGCACCGAGTCCCACGGGATTTCTGCACATTGGCAGCGTGCGCACCGCGCTGTTCAACTGGCTCTACGCGCGCCATACGGACGGCAAGTTCGTGTTGCGCATCGAGGATACCGACGCGGCACGCAACACCGAGCAGTCGCTCCGCACGATTCTCGATGGCTTGCGCTGGCTCGGCCTCGATTGGAATGAAGGCCCCGAAGAAGACGGCGGCTGCGGGCCGTATTTCCAATCGCAACGGTCAGACATTTATCGGCGTCGCGTCAAAGAGTTGATCGAGAGGGGACACGCCTACGAGCGCGACGGCGCGATCCGTTTCAAAATGCCGCGCGAGCCGATCACGGTGCCGGACATCATCGCCGGCAACGTGACGCGCGAGCCGACGGATCGGGAGTTGCAAGACCCAGATTTTGTCATTGTCCGCAGCGACGGTAGTCCGGTGTTCCATCTCGTCAACGTCGTGGACGACATCGAAATGAAAATCACGCACGTCATCCGCGGCGAAGATCACCTCTCGAACACGTCGAAGCACATCGCGCTGTTTCGCGCCTTCGGCATTGAGCCTCCCAAGTACGCCCACATCCCGATGATCCTCAATCCCGACGGCTCGAAGATGAGCAAGAGCGATCCCGACCCGCAGAAAGCGCGGCTCGCATCGCTGCAAACCTACATCGACGACGGCTACGTCCCCGGGGCCATGCGCAACTATCTTTGCCTGCTCGGTTGGTCGCCGAAAGAAAACCGCGAGGTCATGGCCATCGAGGAAGTCATCCGCGTGTTCGACCTGCCGCAGATCCTGCGGACCAACGCCCGATTCGACGTGAACAAGCTCATCTGGATCAACAAGGAGCACCTCAGGCTTCTTCCCGAGGAAACGCTTCGGACCACACAGCTTCGGCGGCTGATGGCTGCATTTGCGGGAATGAACTTTCCGTCGCCATATGCCGAAAAAGTCCGTGCTCTCCTTCATGATAGAATCAATGTGCCGAAGGACGAAATTCGCAAGCGATTCAAGTATTTTTTTACGGATGACTACCCGTTCGATCCGGAAGCGGTGAAGAAATCCTGCAACGCACCACAGACCAGTGAGCGGTTGATGAAACTCGCCGACAAATTCGCCGCGGTCGCTTCGTGGGACGCAGCCAGTCTCGAAGTGGCGCTCAAAGCGTTGGCGACCGATATGGGCGTGAAAACCGGTGAATTGATTCATCCCTGCCGCGTCGCGGTGTCCGGACAGTCCGCCGGCCCATCGCTGTATGACACGCTGGAAGTGTTGGGCCGCGACTGCGTGCCGGCGCGCCTGCGGCGGGCATCCGAGAGATTTCGCCCATGACCTTCGCCAACAAAATCACCATCTTCCGCATCCTGCTAATCCCGGTCTTCGTGGTGCTCATGCTGGATTATATCCGGGACCATCAGAAGGGGCAGGCGCAGGAGTGGGAACGCATGTTGGCGTGCGCGATCTTTGCGGTCGCTGCCATCTCGGACGCCGTGGACGGCTATATTGCGCGCCGCTACCGCCAGAAGAGCGAACTGGGCCTGTTCCTCGATCCGCTTGCCGACAAGGCGTTGCTGGTCTCGGCCCTGATTCTGCTCAGTGTGCGGTTCAAGGACGGCTCGCCGTTCGACCAGTTGCCGCTGTGGTTCCCAGTGCTGGTGATCAGCCGCGACCTGATTCTTCTAACCGGCGTCGTGCTGATTCACATGCTCGTCGGCCGCGTGACCGCCCGCCCACGCCTCGTCGGCAAGTGCTCGACGTTTTTCCAAATGATCACACTCGGCTGGGTACTGCTGAAGATCGAGCAGCCGTCCTACGCATGGTCGCTCTACGTGGCCGGTTTCTTCACCTTGATTTCCGGCATCTGGTACCTGCTCGACGGCGTCAAACAACTCAACGTCCACGAAGCGAAAAAGGCGTAGAGCCTCTCTGTTCGGCGTTGGGTCTCCAGACAGCACCGACCCGGCGACCCCGCGAATAGGGGGGCTGAAGAGGCCGATTTGCAGAATCGATCCGCTGGGCGATGGTGCCGGCAGGAACGAGCGATCGTGTATCCGAATGCGGTCGTCGAGAAATTCCTCGGCGACGGTCCGCCTTTGCAGGGCTTCGGCGCGACGCAGTCCGCCTCGGAGGTTTACCCCGAGGAATTTCAGGGTTTTCGGGGTTGGAACACCATCTCCGCCATTGGCAACAAGACGGCCCGGTGAGGTTTGGGGTCATGGAGTGTCGGATGGCTGGGAACGATGCCGCTACTGGATTTCAGGTTTGAAGAGCCGAGCCAGATAACTTGCCATTTTGAATCCCGGTGACATACCGGACGTGTTATGCCATCAGGGGTGTGCTTCACAGCCATCAACGGCGGTGGAAAAAGCCGGGGATGACTCGCATTCTCGTGTTGATGCTGGTATGCGGGGGAATCGTGAATGGAAATTCCTCAATGGCCGATGACAACTCCAAACCTGCCAGCTTCCAGCTTATCACGCTCGACCCGGGACATTTTCACGCGGCACTGGTGCAGAAGTTCATGTGCCCGGACATGGACCCGCTGGTGCATGTCTATGCGCCCGGCAACGATGATCTGGCGGAACATCTGAAGAGGATCGAGCGTTTCAACACGCGCGCAGGCCTCATTGCCCGATACAGCGCCGAAACGTTGAGCTGGGCAGCCAAATGCGGTAAGAAGCATTGGAAAGATGAAAAATATCGATCCAGCTTGTTTCAGAACGTTCGGAAGTGCACTGTGGCCGGCAATTTGCGAACTAACGAGTGAATCATGAACTACGTGAACCTGGGAAAGAGCGGGCTGAAGGTTTCCCGGATCTGTCTTGGCTGCATGACCTACGGTGTGCCGGAACGCGGCCAACATCCGTGGACGCTTAACGAGGATCAGAGCCGTCCGTTTATCAAGCGGGCACTCGAACTGGGCATCAACTTTTTCGATACGGCCAATGTGTATTCCGACGGCACCAGTGAAGAAATCGTTGGCCGGGCGCTGCGTGATTTCGCCAAACGCGACGAGGTCGTCTTGGCCACCAAGGTCCACGGCAAGATGCGCGAAGATCCGAACGGCAAAGGCTTATCGCGCAAGGCAATCCTGTGTGAGATCGATGCCAGCCTGCGCCGGCTCGGCACCGGCTATGTCGATCTCTACCAGACGCACCGCTGGGATTACGACACGCCGATCGAAGAGACTTTGGAAGCATTGCATGATGTGGTGAAAGCGGGCAAAGCCCGGTACATCGGCGCGTCGTCCATGTTCGCGTGGCAGTTTTGTAAGGCGCTCTATTTGGCGGACCGTCATGGCTGGACCCGGTTCGTCTCAATGCAGAACCATTGCAACCTGCTGTATCGCGAGGAAGAACGCGAAATGATGGGGTTGTGTCAGGCGGAAGGGATCGGCGTGATTCCGTGGAGCCCGCTGGCCCGTGGGCGGCTGGCGCGTTCTTGGGAACCCGAACCGAGCACCGCGCGGGCGAAGACCGACGAATTCGGACGATCGCTCTATGACAAGATGCAGGATGCTGATCGCGTAGTGGTCGAGCGGGTCGGCCAGATCGCCAAGACCAAGGGGGTCCCGCGTGCCCAAGTGGCGCTGGCGTGGCTCCTCCACAAACCGGGCGTCACCTCGCCAATCGTCGGTGCAACGAAACCAAATCATCTGGAGGATGCGGTCACTGCGCTGTCATTGAAACTTTCTCCGCAGGAAATCGCGTCGTTGGAAGAGCCGTACGTGCCACATCCCGTGGTTGGTTTCTCGTAAGAGCGGTCTCCATTCAGCTGACCAACGCTGCCTCGGAAATGGGTATTCACATGACTCGGTCCAGCAGGGGTTCTCCTCGGACGAAACAGTCGAGATTCTTGAGGAAATGGCGAACCAACGTCTTGGCCTCGTCAGCGTGTCCTCCCGCCACATGCGGGGTGATAAAGCAATTGGGCTGCGCCCAAAGAGGGTGATCGTCTGGCAGCGGTTCCGGTTCGGTCACATCCAGCCAAGCGGCTGCGATGCGCCCCGAACGGAGAGCTTCGAGCAGGGCATCTTGATCGACCGTCGTGCCCCGCCCGATGTTGTAGAAAATCGCTCCCGGTTTGATGGTTGCCAAACGGGTGCCATCGAAGAAATGGCGCGTTTCCGCGCTCTCCGGGAGGATGTTGACGATGTGATCGACCTCATTGGCCAGTGCGTGAGTCAGTTGGTCCTCGGTGATGACCGGCACGCCTTCATCACCGCGCGCGTTCCGACGATAGGCGATGATTTTCACGTCGGACGGGCGAAGCAGCTCGGCAAGCCGTTTGCCAATCGCCCCGTAACCGACGATCAGAACGGTTTCTCCCCGGAGCGTTCCGCAGGAGCCGCGAAGCGCATGCCATGCAGCGGTACCGCCGGCGGCTCGGCTCTTGAGTGCAAGAGGTAACTTTCTGGCCTGCGCCAGCATGAAACTCAAAGCGTGAGCGGCGCACGCCTCGTTGTAAACGCTCGCGCTGTTGGACACCACGATTCTGCGTTGAGCCATCAGCGCACGAAATTCCGGGGTAGCATAACGCGTGATTCCCGACGAGCTGACGTGAATCCATTTCAGTTGACCGGCCTCCGCAATTGCCACGGGATCAGGCTGGCCAAAGGCGACATCCACCGTGGCGAATTGGGGATCACGTTCCGCTTTGGCCAGGACGGAGGATGCTGGCTTCTTGGGAAAAACCAGTTGATGCCCCTTGGTACCCGCCTGCAGCATTGCCAGAACATCCGGGGGCGCGCCAAAGCCCACAAAGATTCGAAGTTTTTCCATGATGTCTTGAGTTTAATCTCATTTCGAGGGCAAGGCCAAGAGGTTCGCGCTTGAATCCACGCTCTATACTGGTTGTCGGGATTCAGCCCGGCCGCGCATCAAGAAACAGTCCCGTCACTGCGCTGCTCCAACGCGAGTGGAATGCGTGGCGGGTGGCATTGAAGGCGTGACGGTGAGCCTGCTCACGCCGTTGCCCGGCTCCGCGATGCACGAGCAAATGAAACGTGAAGGCCGTCTGCTCCACGAGGACTGGGCCTGGTTCAACGGCAAGATCTACCCCAGTCGTTCAAACTGATAACGCTCGCTGCTCGACCTGCCCGCCATAGCTTCAGCGACGGCGGGCTCGCATTTCGCGGTCACTATTACCAGCGAGTGGGGGTTAAGGCAAGATTTGAAATCGCCGGTTGCGTCCGGCCCGGGAACGGTGAACAGGCAATCGTAGAAGCAGCACTCGGTGTCAAGAATCGAGAGTTGTCCCCTTCAACCGCCTCGTGCGTAACTGCCCCCTGAGAATCTGACCAGTGCCGCACCTTCGGTGCTCGTCTGCGAACTGATCGCTTATCCCGGCCTGACGGCCGGGCCTATTTACTGCCGGCCCTTCGGGCCTCACGGCCATCAGGCAATTGATATTCGGATTGGTTTCTTACAGAGGCTTATTTCCAGATCCTATGGAGTCCGGGCCCTGCAAGTACGGCATCCGGGATTCTCAATCTCTAATCTCGAATCGAATCTCGAATTAAGATCGGCAGACTTAATAATTCGGCGACGTTCTGCAAAACGTGGTCGGCAGACGTGAGGTACTCTTTCCCCAAGGTGGTCTCGATGGCCACGCAGCGCATCCCCGCATTGCGTGCCGCCTCAATGCCGAGCGGCGCATTTTCCACTACGACGCATTGTTCAGGACGCAATCCGAGCTGGCGGGCCGCCGTGAGATAGGGATCAGGAAACGGCTTGGCTCGGGGAACCTCATCGCCTGTGATGATGAAATCAAAATGGGCCTGCTGCTCGCCATTGAGGGAATGCTGCATGTTCTTTAAGGCGCAGGCCGTGACGAGCGCCACTTTGAATCCGCGCCGGCGCAGCTCGTCGATTGTCTCAAATGCCCCCGGATATGTGGTGACCTGCACGATGCTCCGATAATAGGCGCGCTTCTCCTCGATAAAGGCAGCCTGTCGGGCATCGGGAATCGTGACCCCTGTTTCCTTCATGAGAATCGGCAGAATCTCTCGGGAGTTCCTCCCTTCGTGCAGAAGCACCGTCAGCTCGCTTACAGGGGAGCCGCCGTGTTTTTCGAACATGTGCTTCCAAGCAAGATAGTGGTAATGAAGGGTATCGACGATCACGCCGTCGAGGTCGAATAACACACCACGGATCATATGGTCTCCTATTGCTTATCTCCGTACTTCTGACATTTCCCGACGCGCCTCGGCAAGTTCCGGGTTATTGGTCATTGGTGTCAACCCTTGAAATTTGACAGCCAATCTGTTTCCCTTCTTCTCAATCTTCGCCCACGTGTCTCTGAGGGTGATGGTGCGATTGTACTGTAGCGGTCGGCTGTCAGCAATCAGCTTTCAGCGAGACGTTGAAACCACCGACCGGTCCGAATCGAATCTCTGTCGAGGGTGCAGCAGCCCGCCCCGTAGGTTTACCCCGAAGAATTTCCGGGCTTTCGAGGTTGGAACACCATCAATGCCATCTGGAACATCCTTGCCGGAGTTAGACCGGAGCGAACTTCACCACAATGTCGCTGCCTTGCTGGAACTGAGGCGACCCTTGAAGCTTCCCGGTGTACCGAGGTTGATAGCGCGTGATTGGTAGCGAAGGTTCAAAGGAGGCTTCGCTTCGTCGGGTGGAATATCCCTGTAGCGATCCAACTTCACTTTTTCGACCGAAAGACTTACCGGGTCGACCATTACGAATTCGGTGAGGTTCATCATCGCTCGTATCCGGTTGCTCTTCTGTAGCCATTCCACAATCGCAGGCGGTTCATCGGTGGGCACGAATCGCATTCCGCCCTCAAAGCGACACACTGCGACGCCTTGTACATGCGGGGTGCTCCCGTTTGGTGCATAAACAGTCCTGATGAGCACCGCGAATTCCTTCTCATCTGGCGATAGCGCGACTGAGGCGGGCGAGGGAGAGGAATACGGAGCATTCGGGTGCTTGATGTAGCTCCAGTCAAAGGTGTCTAAATTCATGACAACGATTTTCTGCTGCCAATAAGGGCCAGCAAGAAATCCAGCGAGATGCAGTGGGCGTGAGACTAGGTACCAAGCTGTAGGCTCGCCGAGGTCGTGGGGCCATTCGCGGAGAGCCTTTTTTTCTTCAGTCTCTATGTTGGCAGAACAGATGAATAGCTTCGTCCAGACTGCTTCTTCGTGAAAAGTCCAATTGCACATAGCCGGAAATGGCCAATAGTACTCTTTGCGCGGCTTAGTAATGACTTGGGTGACCTTCTTGATAAACAACGCCTTGTCAGATCCGGGAAGAAAAGTGACGCATTTATATTCGACGCCAACGTGAGGGTTTGCGTCGTAATGGGGAGGAAAAGAGATGCAGCCGGACAGAACCAATGCACATGCTACGACGACGGCGACGGTCCAAAGCCTTTTTGTCATTGCGTCACTGCTTCTTTTCAATCTTCGCCCAAGTGTCCTTGAGCGTGATCGTCCGGTTGAACACGACTTTGCGGTGAGTCGTGACTGGTGATTCGAGATTCGTGTCGGGGTCGATGGTGAAGTACCCCAACCGCTCAAATTGATACCGGATCTCTGATCGCCAGTCACCGAGACTGGGTTCGCATTTCGCGGTCACTACCTCCAGCGAGTGTGGGTTAATCGCGGATTTGAAATCGCCGGTGGCGTCGGGTTCGGGGACTGTGAAGAGGCGATCGTAAAGACGGCACTCGGCGTCGATGGCGTGCGCAGCGCTGACCCAATGAATCGCGCCTTTGATCTTCCGCGAAGACGTTGGACCGCCGGTCTTACTGCCGAGATCGGCGGTGCAGCGGAGTTCGACGACTTTGCCGGTGGGGTCTTTGATGACTTCGTCGCACTTGATGATGTAGGCATATTTCAAGCGGACTTCACCGCCGGGTTTTAGTCGGAAGAATTTTGGTGGCGGCGTTTCCATGAAGTCGTCCTGCTCGATGTACAGCGTCCGGCTAAACGGCATCTTGCGTGTGCCGACCGACGGGTCTTCGGGGTTGTTGACGGCGTCGAGTTCCTCGAAATGGTTTTCCGCTAGGTTTGTAATGACGAGTTTGAGCGGGCGCAACACGGCGAGCCGACGCAGGGCGCGCTTGTTGAGGTCCTCGCGGATGGCGTGTTCGAGCACGGCAACGTCGGTGAGCGAGTTGTACTTGGTAATGCCGATGTTGTAGGCGAACTCGCGCAACGCCTGCGGAGTGACCCCACGCCGGCGCAGGCCGCTGATGGTCGGCATCCGCGGGTCGTCCCAGCCGGAGACGAGTTTCTCGTTCACGAGCTGCATGAGCTTGCGTTTGCTCATGATGGTGTAGCCGACGCTGAGCCGGGCGAACTCGTACTGGTGCGGCAACGGACGCGGCAGATCGAGGTTTTCGAGTATCCAGTCGTAGAGCGGCCGGTGCACCTCGAACTCCAGCGTGCAGATACTGTGGGTGATGCCTTCGATGTAATCGCTCAGGCAATGGGCGAAATCGTACATCGGATAGATGCACCATTTGTTGCCGGTGTGATGATGCTCCGAATGGCGGATCCGGTACAACACCGGGTCGCGCATCCAGATGTTGGACGACGCCATGTCGATCTTGGCCCGCAACGTCCGGGTGCCGTCGGGGAACTCGCCGTTCTTCATCCGAACAAACAGGTCGAGGCTTTCCTCGACGGAACGGTTGCGGTACTCGCTCGGTTCACCGGCTTTGTCGGGGGCGCCGCGCATCCGGTCCACTTCCTCCGGCGTGTGATCGCAGATGTAGGCCAGACCTTTCTTGATGAGTTCGATGGCGAACACGTAAATCTGGTCGAAGTAGTCGCTGGCATAAAAAGGTTCAAGGTTCACCGTTCCCGGTTCCCGGTTGGCTGACGGCATCTCCGCAGGCAGATAGAAATCCGGTTTGCCGTTGACCGTCTGCGGCTCCGGCGTTTTGCCAACCGGTTTCAGGCCGAGGCAGTGGTCCGCCCAGTCGGAGATGAGCCATTTCACGTCCTCGGTGATGGAGTCCACGTACTCGACGTCTTCCTTGGTCGGGTTGGTGTCGTCCATGCGGAGGTTGCACTGGCCGTTGAACTCGCGGGCGATGCCGAAATTCAGGCAGATGGATTTCGCGTGGCCGATGTGGAGATAACCGTTCGGCTCCGGCGGGAAGCGCGTGACGATCTTCTTGTACTTGCCTTCCGCGAAGTGTCGTTTGACGATGTCGCGGATGAAATCGGATGGTTGCTCCGGTGCGGCCGGGCCTGGACTTGCATTCTGATTTGGCATAACGCCGATAGAAAACAGCATTTCTTGGGATTTGTCCACCCTGCGGATGCCGGTGGTAGGGCGCAACTGCGCGGCGATTGTGATGTGGGGCGGGATGCCTGCAAGGTATCCCGCCGTGATTGCCGTGTCCGAGAGGCGCGATACCCTTCGGGCATCGCGCCCTACAAACGAACATCGATCCGGGAGGATGGTCAGAATCGCGGAAGGAATACCGCTCCCACAAAACGACGAGAGCACCGGAACGCATTGCGCTCCGACGCTCCACGCTCAAATGCTCTGCCGCGCCGTCTACGCTGCCGTCAATTCCTCGACCAATTTTTCGCGGATCGGGTGGTCGGCGAATCGGCTCGGATCGGCCAGGCCGGTATCGAGCCGCGACTTGCGCGTGGCATAGTTGCCGCGTTCGTCGGTCAGGATTTGCCACGGATCGGCGGCGTCCTGTTTGGCGGCGGCGACCTTCTCGTTCAACTCCGCGTTGATCATGCTGCCGTGCGAGCCGAAATCACTGGGAAACGTCGGCGCTTTGCCCTTGCCTTCTTTTTTCTCGTCCCTCGCCTTCGGTCGTGCGTGCGTAATGCCTGCTTTGGGTGCTGCTGTCGTTGCCATAAACCTAATCTCCTACTGAGGGTCGAGACTTTAACCGTCGCGCAGGATGGCGTCAAGCCCGGCGCCACTGGCGCGGGGGCCCCGGTCGTGTGCTAACAGATTGTCGCTGCCCATGGGTCACTGCGGATAGGTAGGATCGACAGACTCGCCGCCGAGTTCGTCATACATAGATCCTGTCGGGTCATACTGCTGGTTGTTGTTATTGATTGCGGGGTGCCAGTCTATCGACGCGCAGCCAGCACTCAGTAGCAGGCCCGTGATGAGAATCATTGTCCTCACGAATCGGTTCACGATGAGAGCTTAGCAGCACTGCGTTGGTTGATCAACCAGATCCTCGATTGTCCAAGGCCGGTCATTGATCTTCGCGCCGCGGACTGGCGTTGTTCCGAGCGTATTGTGAACCTTGCAGAAGTTGTACGCTGCAATAAACAAGCTGATTGCGTAGCGGTGATTATGCAGTTTTCGAGACCAGCCCAGGCCAAGGCTAGCAAACCGTTTGTTAAAGTGGCGAACTGACAGGTTCACGCATTCAACGAAACTGGTGCAGATGTGGTCGGGCCGTGGATTACCCGCAACGATCTCCACGTTGACGCCGGTTCGGATTGGCAGAGTCAGGCTGCTCGCTCCCCGCAAAGCTGCTGCATGACGGCGTAGTCCAAGCGGTAGAGCAGGTAACGGCGAATGATCTCAGGATATGCAGCCCAGCCATCCGTTGTAACTTGGATGCGCCCTGCTATGTGTTGCTCCACATCCGGATGTTCACGAATCAGTATTTGGAAAATTGGTTGCTGATGCGTTTTGGGAAAAACTGAGAAAACGCTGGGATCGAGAGGCGAGGGGCTATGGCGAGGTTTTTATCCGCTAGAAATGAAAAGGCCATCGAAACCGAGGGTATTTCTCGCGAGAACCCGTGCGGGCCATCCATCTGCTATCAAGCATTGAAACAACAGTATCGAAACGTTTTGTTTCGTCCACGCATTATTTTAATCCGAAAGCACGGCAACAATCTGTTATATAGCCGCGCATAAGTAATTCGACATAATGGGTCAAAAGAAGGGCACCAGGAGGTTGCGAATCTGGGCTGGGTGTCGACAAATATCTTCCAAGGTGCGCAA
>Ga0326728_10010318_pt1 | contig 21927 bp, 20 predicted proteins | sample MB3enrmetagenome_FD_207602 | JGI IMG/M metagenome (GOLD analysis project Ga0326728, IMG submission 207602) | Lab enriched peat soil microbial communities from McLean, Ithaca, NY, United States - MB31MN | ecosystem: Environmental > Terrestrial > Soil > Wetlands > Peat | place: USA: New York... | reverse complement strand
TTTTTTTCATTTAATTTCCCTCTATGTGTTATTCTGATTTCTCGAATTCACTATTTCTTGATTTTCCCGGCAGCGACCAGTTTATCCGCGTATGGGTCCATGCCGCCGACTTCGAGGATATCCAGCAAGAAATCGGGGTACGGCGTAAACTTAAGCATCTTGCCGGATGTCAAGTTGTTAAGGGTGCCGGTATGCAAGTCCACTTCCAGTTCATCCCCGGCTTTGGCAAACTGATTGATGCCTTTCAATTCCACGATGGGAAGACCAACCGCAATGGAATTCCGGAAGAAATTACGGTCGAAGGATTCCGCGATAACGCAGGCTATACCGCACTGTTTGATGGCCAGATTGGCCTGGAAATGGTCGTGGCCGCAGCCCATATTGGTGCCGGCAACCATAATATCGCCCTTCTTTACTTTTTTAGCAAAATCAGGGTCAACATTAGCCATGCACCAGTTGCCGACATCTTCCAGTTTTATTAAACCGGCGTCGAATTTCCGGAACGGAACAATTTCATAATCAACATCGAGGTTATCGCCGAAAACCCAGACTTTACCTTTAAATTTTAAAGCCATTTTCGATTCTCCCTATAAGTATTTGCGCGGGTCGGTTATTTTACCTTCGATGGCGGAAGCGGCGACCGTGGCAGCGCTGCCCAGATAGACCTGCGCACTCTCGTCACCCATACGGCCCGGCAAGTTGGTGGTGCTGGAAGTGATGCAAACTTCGTTTTTCGCCAATGGAGTGTAGAAACCGGGGCACATGCCGCAACCCGGGGCGCAAATAAAACAACCGGCATCCAGCAAAGTGGAAATGACGCCTTCTTTATCGACGCGGGACATGGAATCGGTGGAACCTGGGGTGATATTGAAGAGGACTTTAGGATGGACTTTACGTCCTTTCAAGATTCGGGCCGCAATTCTCAGGTCTTCGTCGCGGCCGCTGGCGCAGGAACCGAGGAACGCGTTGGTCACCGGCGTGCCCTCGACGTCTTTGATATTATGCACCAGGTGCCGGTCCGGCGGCACTACCACCTGCGGCTCGATTTTGGAGCCGTCATACTGGTAGGTTTTAATATACTTCGCGTCTTTATCACTGTATTGCGGTTCGAAATGCACCTTCGTACGCGCTTTGAAAAAATCGCTAATTTCCTGGCTGGGATTAACGATACCGGTCTTGGCGCCAGTAAACATTGCCAGACAGCACATCGATTGGCGGCCATCCATGCTCATTGCATCCATCACCGGGCCGGTAAATTCCATTACCTGGTAGATCGCACCGGTGGGCCCGATTTGACCCAGGATATATTCGTAGACATCGCGGCCCATGACGCCGTCCTGCAGTTTGCCGGTGATGTTGAATTTGATGCTTTCCGGCACGCGGAACCAAGTCCAGCCGGTGCGTAAAAAGGCGGGCGCCGAGGCAGACATGCAACTGCCGAAACAGCCGACACCCCCGACGGTAATCGCATGACCATCGGTCATTGCAGAGAAGTAGACGCTGCCCGGGAGGGCCAGCGCTTTCTCGACGGCGAGGTGATGGCAATTGCCGATGCGGCCTAATTCGAGGATATTCTCGTCCGCCACGCCAAGCTGCTTCAGCCAGTTGCTGTTGCGGCGGTGGTTTTCCCGGTTGGTGGTGGTAGAACCAACCCTGGTATAAGAGCCGCAGTGTTCCGGCGCGAAGATAATCTTGCCCGGGTCGAACAGCGTCCAATCCTGACTCTTCCATTTCCCGAAACGTTCCGACATATCGGTGCCGGTTAAAATGAAAGGATGGTCGATTCTCGATGCCGAAAACTGAACATACTCGCCGGGCTTAACTTCAGATTTTCCGACAGCATTCGCTAAAATCTTTTCAATAATGGTTTTTCCCAATTGCAGCTACCTCCCTTCCGATCTAAAATTTCATGCCGCTGATAAATTAATTAATTAGGATAAAATCCGATACGATAATAATTTTGTTTAAAACAAACTAAGTTATAATCAGTGCGCAACCGAAATCGTTAAATTTAGTTTTACCGTTGGTTTGTTAACCGGATATTTGACCGTTTAATTTCTGGCATCTAGGTTAACATCACTAAACCGGGCTTGTAAAGTATGAAGGATGATGTCTTCGGCTTTATCCAATCCAAAGATACCGGTATCAAGCGAAAGTTGATAGTTGCTGGCATCCAGCGGATCCTTTCCGGTCAGGGCTCTGAGGTAATTTCTCCGGTCCTGGTCGATGGAATTGATTAACTTCAATGCGTCGTTGGCTGAGACTTTATATAATTCCTGTACACGCTGCCGGCGGAAACTGGTATCGGCATGCAGGAACACCGTCAGGCACCGGGGATGCTGCCGCAGAACATAATAACCGCCTCGCCCAACGATTATAGCGTTACGCTGGCTGGCAATCCGGGTAATAATATCCGATTCCACTTTATAGAGGTCTTTGTCGTTGAGCGTATCGATTGGAGGCGGGTCGTAAGCCCACGAAGTCGTATCTACAAACGATTGCATTATCGCCTGCCAGCGGGAAGTAACTTTTTCATCGCGCACCGCCAGGTTTTCTTCCGGAATCTTGAGCTCCTGAGCGGCCTGACGCACGATTTCGTGGTCCAGATACAAGGCGTTCAGCCGATAGGCTAAACGCTGTCCCAGGAAAGCTCCACCGCTGCCTAACTGGCGGCTGATGGTGATGACATAAGGGGTAGTTTCAATCATGTTGGCTCCTCTATCCCGAAAAACGGGCAGCTACCGGAAAACCGGCGGTTTAGTTACGGAATATTATATACCCAACTTCAAGAGAGGACAAACACATAAAGATTCTGAAGCGCAGCCTTTAAGCTCAAGCTATCCGGGTGAAAAACGGTTTATTCTGCCGGGGATTGCGCTAATTTCTGGGAGTTGAAATACAGACCTGAGATTTTCTGGTTGTTATCGAAAGAAATAGAAACCCATACGCCCGCCGGTTCCAGAGTGTATTGGGCATAATATTCAATCGTGAAAATATTATTGGCAGTGGTGACGATTTCGAATTCTTTAGATTGGTAGTCACCGACGGTGGACGATATCAGGTTATAAAGCTTAGTGAACGCCGATTGAGATATCGCGTTTTTCATTTCCTGGTTGAAATCTTTGGTAAAACCTGCATAATCATTGTTTTGCAGCGACACCAACGCATTCCCGGTCTCAGTGTCTGCATAACCACGTAACTGACTCACGTCAATCGGTTTCCCGGACAGGTCCGGCGAATTGAAGACCAACCCCTGCACCTGATAAGCGCCGTTGACCGATTGCACGGACAAAGACACCGAAACACCCGCCGGTTCTTTGGAATATTGCGCGAAATAAACAAGATTCGTCAAGCCGGCTTTGTTCGCCGCACTGTAGAATACATCGGATTGATAATCACCCACATCTGATTGCATCTGATTGCAAAGTTTGGTGAAAGCGGACTGATTTATAGCATTTTTCATTGTCTGACTGAAATTCCGGGAGAAACCCGTGTAATCATTATTATTAAGCGAAGTCATAATATTTGTGACGATGGGGTCAACCGATGACCGCACGACCGGGGTGTTAACCGGAGTGTTGGCAGGAGAACAGCCTGATATCCCCGCGTTTAAAGAGAGCAGCAGAATAATAGCTAAACAAAACTCGATAATTCGGATTTTATTCAGGTGCATACCGATAATTATATCACCGCTGAACTGCCGTTATCTCTTATATGATAACTATATAACATTTGCTTTTCATATCTGGTATGATAATTCATAAGAATTAACAATGATTGCGGGGAAGACGACGAACTTGCCAAAATACCATAGTATGTTATATTATGCAAATAACAAGTTCATTTTGAAAGGTACGGGGAATGTCTTCCGAAGATTTGCGGCATCAGGATTCAGGTTTACCGGTCGAACCGCTGCTTAAAGGCATTTTAAGCATTGCGATTATCGACCTGATTAAAGACAAATCCATTCACGGCGGCGAAATCTATCAATCGCTGAAAGAAAAATTCCAGATTGATACCCCCCGGGCGATAATTTACAGTGTCCTCCGGAAAATGGAAGGAGACGGTTTATTAGTCTCCAGTTGGGATATCCCGGAAAGCGGCCCTGCCAGGCGAATATATCACATTACCGAAGAAGGGCTGCAATACCTGAAATATGCCGGGGACAGGCTGAGACGTTCGAAACAAATAATTATGATTCTGCTAGGTGAAAAATCCTAGATTCATAAGCTTTCGGTTCTTCTAATAACCTTTTGATTAATAAGTTAGCGGATAAGGTGAACATTCGGGTATGCGGATTGTCTCTCGTTTAATCGGACTTACCAGAAAATACTGGAAATGGCTGATTGTGGCTTTTACATGTCTTATCTTAGCCACCGCCGCCAGTTTGATTGTGCCGATATTAATCGGTAACGCAGTCAATGACGCGCTGCACATCGACGCAACGACGCTGAAAGTCACCGGTAATATGCACTTGCTCGTAATGTACGGTATCGGTATCCTGGTGCTCAGCCTACTGCGCGGTTTATTCACTTTCGGGCAAAACTACTACAGCGAGTTTATCGGGCAGAATGTCGCTTACGACCTGCGAAACAGCTTATACGACCGTATCCAGCACCTCAGTTTTTCATTTCATGATACGGCGCAAACGGGGCAGTTAATGTCCCGGGCCACCCAGGACGTGGAAGGGGTTCGGTTCTCCCTTTCCGGCGGCATGGTCCGCATGATTTATATCATCACACTCTTTACCAGCATTTCCGTGATTATGTTCACGATTAACTGGAGACTAACATTAGTCAGTTTTGCCTGTTTGCCGTTCATCGGTTGGGCGGCCATCGTGCTGGTAACCAAACTGCGTCCTTTATGGACCAGGATCCAGCAGCAAATGGCTTCGATGGGGACGGTTTTACAGGAAAACCTGTCCGGTATCAGGGTAGTCAAAGCATTTTCACGACAACAGTACGAACGGCAAAAATTTGAAAAAGAAGCACATATATTGTATGACGACCAGATTCGCGTCGCCCGGATTCAAGCCTTCGGCGGGCCGTTTATGACTTTCCTCACCACGATTGCCAGTTCGCTGGTACTCTGGTACGGCGGCTTACAGGTTCTTCAGGGTCATCTTACCGCCGGGCAATTAACAACTTTCTATATTTTCCTCGGGTTATTAATTCCGCCCATCAGAATGCTCGGCCCAATTGTAGACCTGACCAGCCGCGGCATCGCCTCGGGACAGCGTATTTTTGAAATTCTAGACACGCAATCCGCAGTGCAGGAAAAGCCCAACGCGCGGGTCCTGGCGAATATCAACGGTGACGTTAAATTTACCGGCGTGAATTTCAAATACCAACGGATAGGCTCCCGCGAAACTCCGGGCAATATCCTGGAAGATATCAATTTAGAAACTAAATCCGGCGAAATGGTCGCATTACTGGGCGCCACCGGCAGCGGCAAAACAACGCTGGTCAACCTCATCCCGCGGTTTTATGATGTGACTGCCGGCAGCATTACGATTGACGGCATTGATATCCGGGACGTCACGTTGGATTCCTTGCGAAAGAATGTCGGTATTGTGCAGCAGGATGTTTTCCTGTTTACCGGAACAATCCGGGATAATATCGCTTACGGCGCGGTGAAAGCCACCGAGGAAGATATCATTAACGCAACCAAGAGCGCGCAGCTCCACGATTTCATCAAATCGCTGCCGAACGGTTACGATACATGGGTCGGGGAGCGCGGGGTCACCCTTTCCGGCGGGCAGAAACAAAGGCTGGCTATCGCCCGGACGCTGTTGATTAACCCGCGTATCCTGATTCTGGACGATTCAACGTCCAGCGTGGATACAGAGACCGAATATCTGATTCAGCAGGCGCTGCGGGAATTAATGAAAGGACGCACGACGTTCGTCATCGCGCAAAGACTGCAGACCGTGAAAGACGCACAGCAGATTTTTGTGCTGGATAATGGCAAAATCATGGAGCGCGGCACCCACCTGCAATTACTAGAAGAGGGCAAAATATACCGGCAAATCTATGAGCTGCAGTTACGCGCTCAGGAAGAAGCTCTGGGGAGTGAGGTGGCAAGATAATGTTTGGCGGCGGCGGAATGGGAGGGCCCGGCGGTTTTATCCGGGCGCCAATGGCCGGCGGCCCCCCCGGCGGACCGAACACCTTAACCCGAGCCAGCGATCTCACGGATGAAGCTGTTTTCGGCAAGGTCTACGACCAGAAAGTGGTCATGCGGATGGCGCGTTATCTGAAAAATTACAAGGCTGGAGTAGCGATTGCTTTCATTGCCATGGTTATCGCCACTTTGAACCTGCTTTTTATGCCCCTTTTATTCAGCGACGGTATTAACATCATTCAGACGGGCGACCCGCAAACACTGGATATTATCGTCAGATACCTGGTGCAAAGTTTTCATATTCAGGGCAGTAGCAATATCCTTACTTTTGTATTTATTGTCTTCGTGGTTAACGGTCTGATCGCTTTCGCCAGTCAGTATATACAGCAGTACTCAATGTCTAACGTCGGCCGCGGGCTACTGCTCACCTTACGTATGGAGATGTTTGAACAGCTGGAGAAATTATCCCTCAGTTTCTACGACCGGAACGAAGTCGGCCGGATTATGTCCCGCGTACAGAACGATGTCGGTTCGCTACAGGAAATCCTCAGTAACGGCGTTCTGCTCGTTTTTGCCAGCCTCATCAGTCTTTTCGGTATCATCATAATTATCATGTACATGAATGTCCGACTGGCGCTGCTGACGATGACGGTTATCCCGGTGCTGGCGGTTTTGATGATGGTCTGGCAGACCTTTTTGAAAAAAGCCTTCATCCGCGTGCGGCAGGCGATATCAGTAGTGAACGCCGACCTGCAGGAAAATATTTCAGGCGCCAAGGTAATTCAGAGTCTATCCCGAGAAAAAGTTAATTACCAGCGTTTCGATAATCTGAACTGGGAAAACCTGGATGCCAACATTTCGGCGACCCGCCGGGCGACCGGACTGCAGCCGATAGTGGAACTGCTATTGGGCGCATCAATCGCGCTGGTCATCATTTACGGCGGTTCGCAGGCAATTGCCGGTAAACTACTGCTGGGGTCGCTGGTGGCTTTCGTGCTTTACGTGCAAAACTTTTTCAACCCCATCCGTGATTTAAGCATGCAGTATGTTGAACTGCAGCGGGCTATGGCCAGCTGCCAACGTATCTTTGAGGTTCTGGATACGAAAATCGAAATGGTTGACGCCCCGGACGCCATCGAATTGCCCAGAATCCAGGGCAAAATTGATTATAACCACATTTCCTTCCAGTATCTGAAAGACAGGGAAGTACTGCATGATGTGGACCTGCACATCCAACCGGGCGAAACGATCGCTTTCGTCGGCAGCACCGGAGCAGGCAAGAGCACGATGGTGGCATTAGTCGACCGGTTTTATGAGGTCAGTCAGGGCAGTCTGACAATTGACGGATATGACGTGCGGAAAGTCACCCAGGAATCGCTGCGCAAGCAAATCGGGGTAGTTCTGCAGGACCCGTTCCTTTTCTCCGGCACCATCAAGGACAATATAGCCTATGCCCGCGCGGATTATACCGAAGAAAAATTGATTGAAGCCGCTAAAGCCGTGGGCGCGCATGACTTTATCATGCGGCTGGATAAAGGTTACGACACGATGCTCCAGGAAAGGGGCAGCAACCTGAGCCAGGGACAGCGGCAGCTGATCAGCTTTGCCCGGGCAGTCCTTTCCGACCCGCGGATTCTGATTCTCGATGAAGCTACGGCCAGCATTGATACCCAGACCGAAGTCATCATTCAGCAAGCATTAAAGCAATTGCTCAAGGGACGCACTTCGCTGGTGATTGCCCACCGCCTTTCAACGATTCACGATGCCAACCGTGTGGTAGTGATGGAAAACGGCAGAATTGTAGAAATCGGTAACCACAAGGAACTCATCGAAAAGAAAGGCGTCTATTATCATCTTTACACGATGAGTTATGCCTACAACGATGAAAATGGCGCGCCGCAGGAAAAACACGGAACTACCTAGTCTCCGGTATTTAATAATGGAGTATTACGATGGCTAAAGTAGCTCTTGGCGCCCGGACACTGCTTTTACCGCTGCCGTCCGTGCTGGTCGGCGCGGATGTGGACGGCAAGCCGAATTTTTCCGCCTATGCCTGGTGCGGCATTGTCAACAGCCGCCCGCCGATGCTTTCGGTGTCTTTCCGCCCGCAGCGCCATACCCTAAAAGGCGTGAAGCAGAACGGTACTTTTTCAGTGAATATTCCTTCCTGCGAACAGGTGAAGGAAACCGATTACTGCGGCACTTTTTCCGGGAAAGACCGTGATAAAACCACAGATTGTAAATTCAATATCTTTTACGGCAAGCTGCCGCATACGCCGTTAATCAACGAATGCCCCATCAATATGGAATGCCGCGTTTTGCACATGCTGAACCTGGGCAGTCAGGAGATGATGGTGGCGCTGATTGAAGAAGTATATATCACGGACTCATGTCTTACCGACGGACAGCCGGACGTCGCGAAAATCAATCCCTTCCTCTGGGTATCCCGTCCTTCGAATAAGTACTGGTCATTCGGCAAACCTATCGGTGAGGCTTTCGTCACCGGAAAAGAAATCAAACCCTGATTCCCTCCAGTGTAATAGAAATGGCCCATCCGGCTGACGTCAGATTGGCCATTTTTTATTGCCAGTTTTCAGATTGTGTGGGGAATATTTTACTTCAATTCCTGTAAACAGCGGTTGAAGTAACCGCGCGATTCCGCCGTAATCCCCATCTGGCGGGACAGCGGGAAGGTGAAAGCGCCGATTACATCCAGGTCCATCGCTCCTTCGTAGCCGATTTTCTTGAGGGCTTTAAGGATTTTCGGGAACTCGACACCGCCGCGGCCGGCGATTTCTTCCTCGGCCAGAGCTTCATAATGCAGTCTGTCCGGTACATCGGGATATTCACGGAGATGGACATGGACAATTTTCTTCCCGAGCTTGCGCACGGTTTCCGCAGCGTCTTCTCTGGCCCTGAAGATATGCAAAGTATCCAGATTCGCGCCCAGGCCCGGCGATTCAATTTCGTTTAACATCTGGAGCATAGTCGCCGTGTTATAAACGGAAGCGCCGACATGCGGCTTAATGGCCAGTATCACGCCGTGGCTTTCGGCAGCTTTACTCATTTCGCGGATGACATTAAATTCCTCTTTAGTGGTCTCTTTATCGTCGGACTTCCCGCCGCAGCGGATAGTAACCACCGGCACACCAATCTTTTCTGCGACTTCGAACATAATTTTCATGGCGGGAATCCGGTCGTAACCGGGCTGGTCGCCAAATCCGGCATGGATGCCAAACAAGGCCAGATTATGCTTTTTAGCGGTGGCTTTGATTTCATCGGTATACGATTTTTTGGTGATCAATTCCACATGGCGGGCATAATGGGCTAAACACGCCAACTCGGCTCCTTCATAACCGGCCCAGGCGATGTGCTGCAACGCCCCGTAAAGGTCCAGTTGATTAAAAAGTACGGTACTGCATCCTAATTTCATGATAAATTATTCCCCCTGTATATTTTGTCCTTAGTCTAATCAGATTTCAGATTTTTGTCAAAATAGGTACTTACCGGATAGATTCAATCAGGACTCTTACAATATCTCTGACATCACCGTCAGTAATGCCAGACTAAACTTTTACTTTCTTATTTACAGCTTTATTTTCCAGATAAGCCGTCATCTGCGGCGCTACCAGCACGGCAACACCAGGCAACATCGGCGGCATGATTTTTGCCATCACTTCGGGAAGAGCGCCGGGCAGCATGTTTTTCATCGCCGGAGGCATCTTGGGAATGGCTGCCAGCATCAGTTGTTCGGCCCTGGGCATCAGTTTAGGCAGCATCCCCGGCAGCAGCCTGGGCATTAACACGGGAATCATTTTCTCCATCATCACCAGCATTGGCCGGCGCATACCGGCCGGCATGCGAACAATCATTGCCATCATGCCCTTCATTGTTCCGGGCATGGCATCCATAATTTCCGGCATCATCTGCCCCATCATCTCGGCCATCCCCTTGACGGTCATCATGTCTATCGCGATACCGAAAACATCCCAGGCATCTAAAACGCTGTAGGTGGGGTCTTTTACTTCATATCCCAGTGCTTCAACCACCAAATCGGTAAAGTCAAAAACGCGCACCGGTGATTTCCCGAAACGTGCACCGACTCTAAGCTGCACTTCGCAACACGGACAGGTAGTCAGGACAATATCCGCTTTCACTGCTTCGGCTTCTTTCATGCGAAGAGCGCCGATAGCGTCCGCCGCCGGCGGCCTGCCGACACGGGATAGCACACTGCCGCAGCAAAGTCCATTTTCACGATTATGTTCCATCTCCACCAAATCAATACCGGGTATGGCTTTGATGACGTCCCGAGGCTGGTCGTAAATCCCGCCGTGCCGGCCGATATGGCAGGGGTCGTGGTAAGTAATTCTACCGGCGTCTTTGGGTATTTGCTTGAATTTTAATTTACCTTCTTTTATCAGTTCGTCAGTGACTTCCGTAATATGTTTTACTTTGATGTCATATTTCAGATTGAGTTTTTTGGCCCATTCACGATAATAGTGATTCAACGTCACCCAACAGCCCGGGCAGGAAATAACCACTTCTTCAACCCCGCGTTTGTTCAGCTCGTTAATATTATGCTCAACCGCTTTGGCAAACAAATCCCACTTGCCGGCTGAGTACATCGGGATGCCGCAGCAGGCCTCATCTTGTCCAAGGTAGGTGAAATCAATACTCCCCTCTTTTAGAATATGCACGGCGTTTTGTGCGATGTCATGCTCTACAAAGGAAGCAGTGCATCCCGCCCAATAGGCTACTTTTGCCTTTGGCTGCACTTTCACATCTGCAGGCACCCAGAGGTCTCTTTCCGACCGGTTCCCCGCCCAGATGTTATTCTCTCGTTTGAAACTGGAAGCCATAAATTCAAAACCGGGGAAGGTATGATATCCTTTCTCCTGGATAACCAGGCCACGCATCTGGTCCCACATCTGCTGAATAGGGATTTGTACCTGGCAGACCTGATTACAGCGCTGGCAGGTAGTACAGAGTAAAAATGAATCGAGCATTTTCTGATTGAATTCGGCTTTACCGTCCAGATATTCGCGCAGGAAATACCACCGACCGCGGGATGTTTCCGTTTCCCACTGCCTGCCGGAGTACTGGTCGCAGACATCAATACAGTAACCGCATTGGGCACAGGAATAGGCTTCATAGGCGATCTGCGGCGGTATCTTTTTCGCCAGCTTTGGCTTATGGCTGAAGAGCGCCCGGCCAACACCCATTAACGGCTGCGCCAGTTGCCCGGCTTTCATCGTCAGGTTCATTAATCCTGGATTGCGGTTTTCCGGCAGTATCTTCCCCGGGTTTATCAACCAATCGGGGTCGGTTTTTTCCTTATAATTCAGTATTTTCGTAACTTTACCGCCGCCAAGATTTCGGCGGGCATAGCTGGTAAAGTATAATCCCACCGAATACGGACAGCCTCCGAATTGGCAGGCAACATCGATTATTTCCAGAGAACGCGGAAATTCAAAGGTGTAAGCCGGCGAGCGCTCGTCACCCAATAAATGTCCCAGGATAGAGGCCTGTCCATGACTAATCAGCGTAACCTCCAATGCGATATCCGGGAATTTACGTTCGATTTCATCAATCGATTGTCCCAGATTAAGCACCGGAACCGCTACGATAGCTTCACTGGAAATCAAAGACGGTCCGAGTCTTTTCAAGCGAATCGGGTAGAAACGGTCAGCCCATTCTTTAGCCGTTACGGTCTCATCGGCGAGTTTTCCACCGTTCCCGGCAATAATTTTCAATAATGCCGGTTTTAGGGTTTGTTCCCGCGACGCGGGATAGACAAAGAGCGCCCGGCAGCCAACGGCCGGCGGTCCCGCATTTTCATTATTTTGTGCGTCGGGTTCGCCCCAAGTGGGTTTTATTTTAGCAGCCGCTAATTCACTTTCTTTCTGTTTGTTAGTAAATTGACCGTTGGCAAAACTGATATGCCACAGCGGTAATTGCATTTGATTAATCTCATAAAAGGTCTGTATTACATGCTTTGTACCGGGGAAAGAAGCCACGATAGGGATATCCCTGTCTGCCGGGCGGGTTTTTACCTCCACTTCCACGATCATTCCGGTGATGCCTTCGGCATCAGTCACCATGTCCATATCATCACCCTGAAGTATTTTTATCTCACCCTCGGGCGTAACAATTGTAATTGATTCCAGGTTCTCACTGATTCTGCCGTATTCATAACTGCCAATGCCGCCACCACCCTCAGCCACCCAACCACCAACAGTGGCGCTCATGGCGCTTGAAGGATACATCCTTAAAGCCAATCCCTGTTTGTTCAGGGCAATTTCCAGGTTCTTCCAGATGGCACCGGCTTCAGTCCGGATGGTACCCTTGTTTTTATCGATATTTAAAATCTGACGCATACGGGAGAAATCGACGACGATGCCGCCCCTGGTGGGAATCGCGCCTCCCCAGCCGCTGGAAGCGGCACCGCGTGGGGTTAACGGAATTTTATGTTCACGGGCGAATTTTGTAATGAAAATGACATCTGAAGTATTAAGGGGCTGGACAACGGCATCGGGTACGGTTTTAATTGTCTGTTTTACCATCTTGGGGAGGCTGGCGGTATCATGTGAATAAACCAGGCGTTCCGTTTTTTCGAAAGAGACTCTGTCTCCGTACTTTGTTTCCAGGTCTTTTCTTTGCTTTTTATCCATACCCTGCCTCCGTTTTATTTATCCGACTAATTTCTTAGTCAATTCATGGCTTGTTTTCATCTGATGGACCAGTATTTCGTGGACAATATCGCAAGCCTCGCAAATTTTAGGATTAGTCAGGCTGTAATAAGTACTCTTACCGGCGCGTCGTGTCTGTACCACCCCGTGGGCTTTTAGGATACTTAAGTGGTGCGAAACGTGAGGCTGAGAAATACCGATGATAGTCTGTAAATCACTAACGTTTTTTTCACCGTCCCGCAACTCCTGGATGATAATTAACCGGCTAGGTTCAGCGAAGGTCTTGCATAACTCTGCTTGTAATTTCAATAGTTCGCGATTATATTTTTCTTTCATAACGTCCTCAGTTTGATATATATAAATATGTTAATATATAAATATCATAATATCTCAACATTGTCAACCGACTCGATGCGACAAAGGTCATATTTATGAACATTTAAGCCGGTTTAAAATAAATTAACATATAGTTTAAACGAGGAGAAGAGATGGTAACCGAAATTAACGATCAGAATTTTGAGAATGAAGTGATTAAATCAACGATACCGGTAGCGGTGGACTTCTGGGCGCCGTGGTGCGGTCCCTGCCGTGCGCTGGCACCGATAACGGAAAAACTGTCCGAAGCCTATGCCGGTAAAGTGAAATTCTGCAAAATTAATGTGGACGAAAATCCGGAAATGGCGGGTAAATACAAAGTGATGAGTATTCCGCTGGTCTTATTTTTCAAAGCCGGTGTCCAGAAAGACAGCTCCCTGGGCTTAGTGCCGGAGGCCTCGCTGAAAGCTAAAATCCAGGCATTAGTGTAGAGATTTCTCAATTCAGTTAATATTAAGATAGCGACAGGATATTTTTTGGCTTTTATAACAAGGAGATTGCATGTCCGAACAAAAACTGGATATTAACGAACTGAAAAAGGGCGGAATGGTGCCCCTGAGAGAAAAAGACATGTTTTCCATCTGGGTTAAGACGGAAAGCTGCAATTTAAATTCAAAACAATTACGGAAAATCGCCGATATCACGGATAAATATGCCCGCGGGTTTTTGCTGTTTACTTCCCGGCAAATTCCGATTATCCCGTTCGTTAACGTCGCCCATATCTTCGATGTCAAACGGGAGTTGGCCGAAGCAGAAATGGGGATGGACCATAACGGGCCTATCGTGAGGAACCTGAACATCTGCTACAGCGACAAAATCTGTGCCGATGCGGTAGTTAACTGCATCCCACTCGGCGAAAAGCTGGAAAAATTCTTCGGCAGCCAGCTGGCGCATAAAATCAAAATCGGGGCGGTCGGGTGCAGCAAAGACTGCGTGATGTCCCGCGTCTTGAACGACCTGAGCCTGGTCGGAGTAGATGACGGTAAAGAAAAAAGCTATGAAGCCTATGTCGGCGGGAGACTGGGAGTCAATCCGTTTGTCGGCGTTAAAATTGCCGACCATCTGACAGAGGATGCCTGCGTTAACCTGGTGCAGAATTATTTCGACTTATTGGCCGCCGACGGTAAAAAAGGTGAAAGAGCGGCGGATGTTATCAAGCGGCTGGGTATCGATGAATTCAAAGCCAAACTCACCCGCGATTTAGGCCGGAATGCGACGCTGCCGGCGGTCCATTACTCCACTAAACAGGAACGACAACATCCCGATACAATGGTCCTGAAAATCAGGGCCATTTGCGGTGAAGTAACCACGGAACAGGTGCGGACAATTGCGGATATTGCCGAAAAATACGGGAGCAGTACAATCCATTTTGCCGTGCGGGGCGGGCCGGAAATCCCCGATACTAAAATAAAATCCATTCCGGCCATCCGCAAAGAATTATCGGCAGTCAATCTGCACCTGCTCGAAGATAACGTGGAAAACATGCAGTCCTGTTTCGGAGACTATTGCAGTGAAGGCCTGTTCAACCCGCAGGCACTGCTGAAAAGAATTGAGAAGAGAATCAACGAACTGAAAATCAAAGACTTGAAAATCAGCGTCTCCGCCGCCGGCTGCCCCAGTTCCTGCGGCATTGCACACCTCAGCGATATCGGTTTCCACGGCGTAATGATACCGGTGGTGAATACCGCGCTTTGCACCGGCTGCGGGACTTGCGTCACCGCCTGTAAACGTAAAACCATTCAGGTCAAGGACAACAAGGCTGCTATCGAAATGAAAAATTGCGCCTTTTGCGGGGCTTGCCGGTCGGCCTGTCCCCAGAAAGCCATCGGGGAGAAACGGCGGGGAATTGCCGTTTTGCTCGGTGGCAGGGGTGAACCCGGCACCACACTGGGCACCACTATCGCGCGATTCGTTACTGAAGACGAAGCATTTGAAATCGCCGATAATCTATTGAAACTGCTCAGCCAGACCGGTCTGGACACCAATCAGTTAATCGCGAAGATGGGTTTCGAGGCAGTCAAGAAAGCGATACTGGTGAAGGCTAAATAAAATCTCCTGTTACTAAAATAATAATTCGACGTTGCCAAAGGGTAACTAAATAGGGTCTGCGTGCGGCAGACCCTATTTGTGTCTTTTCTTGAGATTAATTGCTTTCCTACGGTACACTAAACGCTTTCAGAATTATTATCAGGTTCGGTCTTTTCCAGTACTGCCGGGCTCTGGTGTGTGATTACGGCAGCAGACAAAAAACAGGCGCACAATTTATTCCCGGATGTAGGGATATTACTGCTTGCCTGACGAATAGCGGCAGATGAATCTGAGAATGAAGTTAAAATGCCTTTAACCTGAATGTTGGTGACCCATCTCAGCCAGTCGGAACCGACGTCCCCGGTTACTACCAGGCGTAACGGATATCCCCGGTCCGGGGTCAACGTCTGTCCGTTCATCTGGTAGGCCAGAAAAACACCGCCGCTTAATACGGTTTTCAGCGGTAATTGTACCCAATAACCATCATTTCCGGTAAATACAATTTCAGTTGAATCAGGCAGCAGTCCGGCGGCGTTTAGTAAGGTAGCTACAGGCACCCCGGTCCAACTATCCCACTCATCTTCCGTATCAGGGCATATAATTTCAGCCTGTTGCGTGACCGAGGGATAAGCCAGAATTTGAGCGTAATTCAGCGACAATTTATTATTTACCAATCCGTTTACGACAAGATTGTAGCTATTGATATCAATATTAAAAACTGCCGAAGATTCCGTTGTCGGCGGTGAAATATCCACCTGGGGTAAATCAGGAGTAGGAGTAGTAGTTGTGGTTGTTGCCTGGGGCCCAGGTAAAGTTGTACTTCCATTAGCGGGCGGCTCCGTAGTTGTCGGGCTTGCGACAGCAGTTGAACCGGGAGATACCGGTACTTGCGTTGTGCTAGTCGGGTTCAACATTGTTGTACCGACCGGCGGCTTGGCAACAACCTGGGTGTTAGCAGCAGGAGAACAGGCGGCAACAACCCAAACCACGGAAGTAACCACGGCCAAGCCACACCCCACCACAAAATCTTTAAATTTAGACATTTTCCACCTCCCCGCCTCTAATGAACACTATAACTCCGGCTTCCTATCTTAACTGTAACATTTATCACCATTCCGGTGCTGAATGACTTTCCTTGAATAAATAAATTGATGTAATTTCTCTGCATAGTGACTAATGTCCTTTATTTACCCCCGGACGTTCCTTATTGTAGAGATAAGAATTCCGTTAATACCGTACCCGCACAGGAGTAGGCATGATAAAAAGGATTCTATTCAGCGTCGGGTTGATTATCTTTATCATTGCCGCCTGGGTCCTGTGGAACATGAAGTTCGGAGCGCTGTACTCTCCCTTCCAGGTTTTCCGGGATAGCCGCTGGATATTTATTTTTGCCGCGATAACCGGCGCCGCGGCCGGTGTAATCGCCGGTTTGATAAAAATTGCCCTTCGTTCCAGAAAAACAAACCCGCAGCCGGCACGTCACACCGTTGACACGATACTGGAACACTGGGGGACGGCGGCCGGTATTTTTATCCTGATAGTTTCCGGCATTCAACTGCATTATTTTCACGGCGGTCTTCCGGCCATCAAACTGCATTTTCTGGGGATATTTTTTACTATCCTCTTCGGTACATATTTTCTGGCGGATTTTTTGGTATCCGCAAAATACCGGAGACTGCTGCCCGGACTCAAAGACATCATTGACGGCACGATTAAAAAATATCTTTTCCGGTTCAAGTTTAAAGAAACCGGCAAGTATCTGGCTTCACAAAAGGCGTCTTTCCTGCTTTTTGCAGTTGCCGGCGCGGTTATCCTCATCACAGGAGTAATCAAACTACTTTTCTTTTATATCAAAATCCCGTTTAAATTGTTGGAAACCGCGACTAAAGTGCACGATATTTCGGCCTTAATTTTCGGAATTTTGCTGGTGATACATATTTTACTGGTCATCGCCCGCCGGTCGAATTGGCCGCTGCTGTCATCATGGTTTAACGGCAAAACTCCACGGGACGGCCGCGCTGAGATTAAAACCACGGAACCGGAATCGGAAAACCACACAAAACCGCAATAAGACCGGACATTGCCCGATGAGAAATCAATGGATTATCTCCTGAATTTAGTAACTTTTTTCTTTTTCAGACGTTATTAACTATAGGGAGCTGTAATGCACTTTGTTAAGGGGAGCATTGGAAATGAGAAGGGTGTTGGCTGTAAGCGTAACTGCATTTTTAATCTTTTCAACCGGCTGTGCAGGCTTGAGCCATACTTCGACAAATGTGGCGACAACAACCGGGATTAATACCGCTTCAATCAATTCAGTCAGCGGGTTGAGCCTGTCGCTTTCACTCGACGCGATGACTTACCAACCGGGTCAAACGATAGCAATAACTCTTGATGAGATAAACACATTGCCTAAAACAAATAGTGTCAATTCTGCGGATAACTGGCCTTTTACCGGGCTGAGCGACGGCCCCTGCGGGACGCTCAATTATTCGTTCGGAGTCGCGATTTATCAGGGGTACGATACCGCCGGGGACATTTCATCGTTAACACCACTCAGCCTCAATGACCCGGCCGCCAGATATCCCTGTCCGATGATGCTGTCTCAAATCAGTACTTATCAGTTTCAACCGTCCGGCGATACGGCGGCGGTCTTTCAATTGGGCAGCGTCACCCCGGCTTTAACGGAAAAAATGACCGCGGCAATCCAACCCGGCGGTTACTGGACGGGAAACCCGACGGCTGCATTGACGGACTTTGCCCCCGGAATTTATACCGTTGCCGCAGGAGACGAATGGGGTGCGATGGTAATCCTGCATTTCACTGTCACGCAATAAGAATAGCCTGGTTATACAATAAACAGGCTCAGCAATCGCACATGATAACGCGGACCACGCCGATATTGGGTTCCACCCAGGCGCCGTGATAGGTTTCGTCCCCGTTACGGCGGCGGTCGGCGACAAAATCACCGTTAGCGTTGAAATGCCCTTCTTCGATGCTGAGGGTATATCCCACGCCGATGCCGTATTTCCACCGGGCCGTAACTTTCGGCGCCTGAATTTTATCGTAGGGCGGTTTGGCATTGATGTGCAGGCGGCAGTTGTTGCCGGCGAGATAAAATTCATTTCGGCCGGCTTGTACCACCAGGCCCGCACCGCGGCTGTTATCCGGCGGGTTCCGGGGGACATAGGCCGGCCGCCAATCCCCGAACTCAGCGATACCAGTGTAACCGTCGAAATCAAAACGCTGCACTTCTTCTTTTTCCGGCTGGATAATCGCCTGAATTTTGCCGGAACCCTGATATTTTAATACCAGCGGCAGCATCGCCGTGACGCAATGAATCAGGTTCATCTTCTGGATGCTTTCCGGAATCACCATCGTATCCCCATAGACACGATTCATGTGCAAATACCCGAAAAAGTGACCGATGCAGTTGTAATCAGCAATGGCATACAACATATTCGGGCTGCCGAACGATTCCGGTACAAAAAGCGGATTGTCATCCCGGGCATATTTCGCTGCCACAAAGTTATATTCCCGGGCATCGCGGATGTAAAGGTCCGGCCCGATGACATCAACATTCGGGGTAAACCATTTCCAGATATCCAGCACTTTGTAATCAACGGCAGGACCGGCGATATTGATTATCATCGGTAAATTACAGGCTGTTTTCCCGGCCTTGGCGACGGCGTCAATACAGTTGGCCAGGCCCCAGGTGTGGGAGATGGTGCCGGCCGCCGGTCCGAATACTTCCGTCCACGTTCCGGATTCTTTACCGCCGGCCTGTTGCCAGGCATCATAAACGTCGCCTTTACCGGCTGCTTTCATCGCGGATATTAACTGAGCGGGAACAGGACCGTTGAAGACCACCATCGCTTCCGGCGCATAATCGTGGTCCTGCTCGGTGATATTGGGCTCGTTCTCCACCTGGAGACCTAGGACAGTATGCTCGGCCGCGTCTTTTGCTTTCAGGTGTTTACAAAGTGCGGTGAAAACTTTTTTATCCGCTTCAATCGTTGCGGGGCAGTATGAAGAAAGCACCCAGATATCCCTGCCATCGGCCGCTTTCTCCCGTTTGAAACGGGCCGGGTTGGTCTTCACCCAAGCCGGAGCGAAATCCATCGTGCCGTTCTTCCAAGTCGCAAACCAGACTAAAATCAGTTTAACGCCGTATTTACGCGCGATCGAAATCAGCGTATCCACGCTGGAAAAATCATATTTCCCTTCCTGCGGTTCGACCTGGTCCCAGAAAACCGGAAATTCCCCGGCGTTGCCGTGCGCAGTTTTGATTGCCTGAAAGGCTTCCTCTATTTCAGCCTCATTTCGGGCGCTGTAACCGGTCTGACACAGAAATTCGGCGCCCACGGGCAAAAAGGGCTTCCCGTCTACGATGAATAAACGTTTAATCTCGGTCATTTCAGGTTGTCTCCTTCTAATATCCCTTTTAAACGACTGCTTTTAATTTATTTCAGCTCCTGCAGACATCGGTTCAGGTAGCCTCGCGCCTCTGCGGCCCTGCCCATTGCCCTGGAGATGGGATAGGTGGCGGTGCCGATAATGTGTACGTCCATCGCACCCTCATAGCCGATATCCTTAAAGTTTTGCAGAATCTGCAGCCAGTTGATATCGCTTCTCCCCGGCGTTTGCTGTTCCGGAGAATCGTGAGAAGGCGGGCCTTTCCGCTTTTTCAGCTGTTCCGGGGTCAAGGGTGTCGGACAGTCGTGGAATTGGGCATGCGCGATTTTCTTACCGAGTTTCAAGACTACTTCCGCCGGGTCGTCACCGCCCCGGGTCAGATGCAGCGGGTCAAAGCCTACGCCAAGACTGGGGGAATCAATCTCATTCACCATTTGGAGAGATGAGGCCAGGTTATAAACCGACGCGCCCTGATGCGGTTTTATCGAAAGTTTGACGCCGCGGGCTTCCGCCCGTTTATTGATTTCCCGCAAGTATTTGAATTCCTGCTTCGTCGCCTCTTTGTCGTTGGCTTTGCCGAAAGCCCGGATAGATACCACCGGAATTTCCAGCTTGGAGGCCACATCAAATACCTGTGTCATCAAGACAATTCTTTCCGCATCGGTTTTGCCTTCAAAACCGGCGTGGATTGCCCACAATTCGACCTGATGTTTTTTGGCCGTCCATTTCACTTCATCGATATATGATTTTTTGGTATTCAATTCGACATGCATGCCCCACCCCTGCTGGTGGCACAACTCGGCTCCTTTGAAGCCGGCCCAGGCAATATGCTGCAGCGCGCCGTACAGATCCAATTGGCTAAAAATCACCGAATTACATCCCAATTTCAACATGATAACCTCCTGCAAATTTTTATCTTTATTTTTGCCGTATTGATTAATGATTATTATATTGCAATTCAAATGACCGCGATATTTTGCTCAAATATCAAACTAACGAATAAAATTATATTCTTATCACCATCGGTGAATCAATTCCCTACGCAATGTTTTTTTACACAGTTTTTACAGAGGAATAACACACCGGTTACAAAAGGAGTATATTGTTAATATTGTAAGGAGATGAGAAACATGAACAAGAAAAAAATCATCATCATTGGTTTAGTAATACTAGCATTGGTTACAGCCATCGCGATTGCTGTGCCGGTATTGGCAGACGCCGCGAATGCTACTCCCGCCCCAACTCAACTGACGCCGGTAAACAAAGCAGGGGCGCTACTGCGTTTGCTGCTGGTACAGGACCAAACAAAAGCATTCGCTTATGTCTCCCAGGCAGAAGCCGCCGGGAAAATAACTGCCGACCAGGCAACCGCAATCGACAATTTTTGGACCGAATATCATACCCAGTTCACTAAAGCGGTTGTGCTCAGACGATTATTGAGAGCCCAGAATGAAAGTAACGTCAAAGCGTTCCTGGACAAAGCTGTCGCCAACGGCAAGATTACTCAGGACCAGGAAAACAAGGTCATCAGCCTCTGGGAAGTTTTACACACACCGGCTCCGGCAACAACCATTACCACTACTACTGCAAATTAAATATTGAAACAACGCTGGCAAAAACAGAAAACGGCGGGGAAAAACATCTCCGCCGTTTTTTTATTGGGGTAAAAGTAGCTGATTGCCAATCGTATTCTCGAAAGACAAAGCAGTAAAACGGTCACAGCTTAATATCCAGTAACAGGCTGGAAAAATGCCTGCCGGATCTAATTATCCGCATCATACCGAATTAACCGTCAATCTTATGCTTCAATCGCCGGGCACATCAACATCCTTCTCATTAACGTTGAAATAAACCGGTCATGAGCAATTCTAATGCGGCTAACTATCCTAATAGCAAAAAACCCGGTATCTACGTGAACTAATACTTTCCGGGTAAATTAGATATTATTTATTTGCAGCTGCCGATACGGAATATCTTGGTTCCGCAAGTGCCGCAGACGCCCTGGGTCGCGGGTTTACCATTTTTCATGGTGATTGCTTTGGCATTCTTGATTTCTTTCTTCGCGCGGCATTTGACACAATATGCTTCCATTTTTTCTCCTGAATAATGTGTTTATCTTTGTGAAGTCACTCGTGGTTTGAGTTAACTTCTATTTTTATTGTACTTCCCATTTTTCCGTTGTCAAGAGGGTCACCCGGCGAATACCCGCACGAAAATCCGCAGACTACGTCATGAAAGACATGGTAAAATACCTTTTAGCGAAAGGGAACGAGAATAACGTGGTCTGATTTTCATG
>Ga0326728_10010317_pt1 | contig 21928 bp, 20 predicted proteins | sample MB3enrmetagenome_FD_207602 | JGI IMG/M metagenome (GOLD analysis project Ga0326728, IMG submission 207602) | Lab enriched peat soil microbial communities from McLean, Ithaca, NY, United States - MB31MN | ecosystem: Environmental > Terrestrial > Soil > Wetlands > Peat | place: USA: New York... | reverse complement strand
AGTTTTATAAAACCGAGCGTTCCGACCAGGGGCGCTCGGTTTTTTCGTTGAAAACCGCGCCCCGGTGGAGTATGGGTTTATGGGTCTTGCGTGAATGCTACCGAGCAGAAGCGGCATTTTTTGCGCCTAGGGTTGGCGGGTTTGGTTCTCATGGCCACACCGCTCGCACGGGCGCAGGACCGGCAGGTCTTGCATGGTCACGTGCCGAGGGCCATCGCAGACTTGAATTTGCAGCCCATGGGGCTTCTTCCCGGCACGAACCGTTTGCATCTGGCCATTGGGCTGCCATTGCGCAACCAAGAAGCGCTCACCGACCTGCTCCAGCAGATCTACGACCCGGGCAGTCCCGTTTACCATCAGTATCTGACGCCGGAACAGTTCGCGGAGAAGTTTGGTCCGACGGAACCGGACTATCAAGCCGTCATCGCGTTCGCGAAGGCGAACGGCTTCACGGTGACCGGCACTCATCCCAATCGTGTCCTGCTGGATGTGAACGGCTCGGTGGCGGATATCGAGAAGGTCTTCCATCTGACGATGCGTGTTTACCAGCACCCGACGGAAGCGCGCACATTCTATGCACCGGATACCGATCCGTCGATTGACTTGGCTGTCCCGTTGTCGGGCATCAGCGGCCTTGACAACTATATGGTGCCGCATCCGATGATTCATAGAACTCCTCTGAATCAGGTGCGGAACGTGACGCCGAATGCCGGCTCGGGGCCAGACGGCCTCTATATGGGATACGATTTCAGGGCCGCCTACGTTCCGGGCGTTGCGCTCAACGGCTCCGGGCAGGCGGTTGCCTTGTTGGAGATGGACGGGTACTACACTAACGACATCACGGCATACGAGAGCCGAGCCGGACTGCCAAACGTCACCTTGACGAATGTGTTGGTGGATGGGTATAGCGGAACCTCTGGTGTCAATAATGTCGAGGTCGCTCTGGACATCGACATGGCGATCTGCATGGCCCCGGGGCTATCGAAAGTGATCGTTTACGAATCGCTCACGAACTGGACCGACTATATCGACATGTTGAATCGGATGGCCACGGACAATCTGGCCAAGCAACTTAGCTCTTCTTGGGCTTGGACGGGCGTCACCAAGTCGCTATTGGACGCGACCTTCCAGCAATTTGCGACGCAGCGCCAGTCGTTCTTCAACGCTTCCGGCGACAGTGGCGCGTACGTGGGGACGACTCCGACGCCGGTAGATGACCCGTATATCACGGTTGTCGGCGGAACAATGTTGACAACGAGTGGTCCCACGAACAATTGGGTCTCGGAAACCACTTGGAGCTACAGCAGCGGCGGGATCAGCACCATCTATGCAATTCCCAGTTGGCAGCAGGGCGTCAGCATGACCAACAACCAGGGATCGACGACCATGCGAAACCTTCCGGACATCGCCCTGACGGCTGATAACATTTTTCTCATCGCGGACAATGGTAAACAGGGCAGCGTAGCCGGCACGAGTTGCGCGGCGCCGCTGTGGGCCGGCTTCACGGCGCTGGTCAATCAGCAGGGCGCGGCCAACGGTAAGTCACCGGTCGGCTTCCTCAACCCGGCCATTTACACAATCGGTACGGGGACAACCTATGCGGCGTGCTTCCACGACATCACCACCGGCAATAACGAGTGGACCGGCAGCCCCAAAGCGTATACCGCCACCACGGGCTACGATCTCTGCACCGGCTGGGGCACGCCGACCGGAACGAACCTGATCTATGCCCTCGCCGGCACGCCGGCCAATCTGGTCGTCACCCCGGCCAACCTCAACTACGGCACCCTGATCGTCGGGCAGAGCAGCAACCAGACGTTCTCCGTCATCAACGCCGGCCAGGCCACGGTGAGCGGGACCGCCACGGTGGTCACGGCGGGCAGCCCGTTCGCCATCGTCAGCGGAAGTCCGTACGCCGTCAATGGCGGACAGACGGGCACGGTCACCGTCAGTTTCAGCCCCACGGCGGCGGGCAGCTTCAGCAACACGGTCGCGTTCAATGGCAACGGCGGCGTTTCTTCCAACGCCGTGACCGGCGCGGCGCTGACGCCGGCGCACTTGAACGTCAGCCCGAGCAGCCAGAACTTCGGCCCGGTCGCCACGGGTACCACCGCGCAGACGAGCTTCGTCGTCACGAACACCGGCGGCGCGACGCTGAGCGCCACGGCATCGGTAAGCGGCGTCTTCGCAATCGTCTCGGGCAGTTCGTACAACGTGGCGGGACTCGGTTCGACCAACGTGATCGTCAGCTTCACGCCGCCGAGTGTGAACAGCTTCACCGGTAGCGTCATCTTCGCCTCCACCGGCGGCAACTCAACCAACATTGTTACCGGCAGGGGCGCGGTTGTGCCCGTTGCCAGCTTCAGCGCGAACACGACCAACGGTGTCGCACCGCTGACCGTCATGTTCACCAACAGTTCCAGTGGGACGATTACCAATCAGTTCTGGGAGTTCGGCGACAACACAACTTCCAACACCACCGCGACCACGGTGGCGCACACTTACAGTTCGGCGGGCACCGATACGGTGACGTTGATCGTCAGCGGGCTGCTCAGCGTCAGCACCAACACACGGCTCAACTATGTGACCGTGCTGACCACGTATCAAAGTTGGCAGATGCATTACTTCGATTGTACCGACTGTCCAGAGGCGGCGCCCGATGCCGATCCGTTGGGCACGGGCATGAGCAATACCAACCAGTTCTTGGCGGGCTTCAATCCCACCAACAGCGCGGCGTACCTGCACATCATCAGCATCGCCATCACGAACACCACGGAAATTAACGTGATTTATCTGGGGGCCAATGGCGACAGCACATGGTCACCGGGCGTTGCGTCGCGGACGAATGTGCTGGATTACACGACCGGTGACGCCAGCGGCAACTACACGAATGGCGGGTGGCAGGACACTGGCCAGACCAACATTCTCAGTGGCGGCACCGGAACCGGCATCGTGACCAACATGGTCGACAGCGGCGGCGCGACCAACACACCGTCGCGATTCTACCGGGTCCGCGTGCTGGTGCCATAAACACTATTGAAGGAGTGCAGCCGCGAGGACCCAACGGCAACCAAACAATAACAACACAAACCGGGTTCACGACTCGGTGAATGATCCCCGGCTGCGCTCTTCCTCGTCATCTCTCGCGCTCAACATCGCCGTCGCCACCGTGTACCGCGACAGCGTCGGCGACGACTTCAACAGCCTGCAGGAGTATTTGGCTGACACCGACCCGACCAACGCGCCCAGCGCGCTGATCATCACCGCGATCAGGCCGAGCGGTGCCAACTTCATCATCAGCTTCGCGAGCGTGTCGGGCAAAACTTACGAACTCGATTGGACCGACGATCTGGTGAGCGGCACCTGGAACCCCGTCGCCACCAACATCGCCGGAACCGGCGGCATCGTCCAAGTCACCGACCCCGGTGCCACCGCCCTGCCCCAGCGCTTCTACCGCGTCCTTCTGCGGCGTTGAAGAAAAGTCTACTCGACATCGGGTATGCGGGATGGTTAACTCTGCTGAGAGACGGCAGACAAAGAGATGCTTTCCTTCCCCACGCACGCCCAACTCAACGCTGACTGCAAAACCAACATCACCACGCGTATGACCAGCAAGTCGGTTGGCAAGTGCGCGGTTGAATATAGTTATGTGGAGTTTGCCTCCGGATTTCGCGTGGCGGACTCCGGGGGTGGCCTGTTGTTTCGCGGACACGGTCGACGAGGTTCCCCGATGCGCTGAGAGCTTGAGATGGCTGATGATTCCGATATGAAAAACGCAGAGACCCTGGCGGAGCTACCGGCGAAGCTGTTTCCGGGGAAGGTTTGGGTCGGCATGGGTGTCGGCATGCTCGTTTTAATCGCATTCCTCATTTACATGCCATCGTTGCGCGGCGGATTTGTCTGGGACGACGACTTGTATATCACCAAGAACCCTCTCGTTCAAAGTGCGGACGGGCTTCGGCGCATTTGGTGTACGACCGAGTCGAAAGATTATTACCCGGTAACGCTCAGTTTGTTCTGGCTGCAATGGCGGTTGTGGGGCGGACAAACGTTCGGGTTTCACGTGGTGAATCTGGCGCTGCACGTGGTCAACAGCCTGTTGCTTTGGCTGTTGTTGGGGAGACAACAGATTCGTGGTGGTTGGCTGGCGGCCCTCCTGTTTGTTGTCCATCCTGTCAATGTGCCGTCGGTGGCCTGGGTGACCGAAATGAAAAATGTGCTGGCGATGACGTTCGCACTGGCTTGTTTGCTATTCTACTTGGAACATGAACGGACCGGCCAATTCCGCTGGTATGCCCTGGCGATTCTTGCGTTTCTCCTGGCGCTGTTGAGTAAGAGCGCGGTGGTCATGGTGCCGTGCGTAATGCTCGGTTATGCACGGTGGCGGCACGGCAGGATCAATCGGCGCGATTTGCGGCAAACCGCGCCATTCTTCGTCCTGTCGATCGCACTCGGACTTGTGACCGTGTGGTTCCAGCGTCATCGCGTTTTGGAGGGGGCAACGGTGATGAGCGGCGGTTTTGTTGAGCGGTGCGGTGCGGGGGGCTGGGCGATCTGGTTTTATCTCTGCAAAGCGATGTTCCCAATGCATCTGAGCATGGTGTACGAACCATGGACCCTGAATTCGGCACTTCGCCTCAGCTTTCTGCCATTGGGGCTATTGGTGATCTGCACTTGGATGCTGTGGAGATCGCACACCCGTTGGGGATACGCCGTGCTGTTTGGGATGGGATGCTATCTTGTGATGCTGTTTCCTGTTCTGGGGTTTATTGACCAAGGCTTCTACGCTTATTCGCTGGTGGCCGATCATTGGCAATATGTGGCCCTGCCCGCGCTTTGTGCGCTGGTCGCAGGCGGGTGCGCAACGCTCGCTGTGAATCGGCGTTGTGTCGCGTGCGTCCTCGCGGGCGCGGCGTTGCTCGTGGGGTTCCTCGGCTGGCAGACGAGGGCGCGCTGTGCGGTGTTTGCCAGTGATGAGACTCTCTGGCGCGACACCGTGATGAAGAGTCCCGGTGCATGGGTTGCCCACCTGAATCTCGCCAATGATCTCGCTCGCCGTGGTGAAGACGAAGTGGCGGTTAGCCATTATTTGCGGGCGCTCGAAATCAATCCGAAGTCCGGGGGCGCCCATTTCAATCTGGCCGTCGTGCTCGCCAGACACGGAAGATTAAAGGAAGCTACTGCGCATCTTGCCACTGCCTGCCAGATCAAACCCACCGACGCAACGTGGTTTGACAAGCTCGGCAGTCTGTTTGCCGAGCAGAAACGGTTCGATCAGGCCGCCGTGTGTTTCGCCGAAGCTGCCCACCTCGACCCGAATGACGCCGTCGCCCATTACAATCTCGGTATCGCGCTCGGACAACTGGGCAAATGGGAAGAAGCCCAAGGCCACCTCACCGAGGCATTGCGATTGACGCCAACAGACGGCGACGTGCACTACGCCCTGGCGAGGTCCCTGCTTCGGCTTGGCAAACTGAGCGAGGCGGTCAACCACTATCGCGAAGGACTTCGCTACGCCCCGCTTTCGCCGCAGGCAGGCGAAACTTTCACGAATCTGCTGGCCACAGGCCAACACCCGTGAGTGGTAGAAAGAGTCAAAAGATAGGCGTTGACGCGGGTGCCATGTTCCGCTAGTTTTTCTCCTCTTCGCAAGAGGCAGTGAAAGGTAGATTTATGTACGCAGTCATCCGAACAGGTGCAAAACAATACCGCGTTCAGCCCGGCGACGTGCTCGAAGTCGAGTTGCTCGACAGCGATAAGGGCAAGGAAATCGCGCTGGAAGACGTGTTGCTGGTGGCCGATGGCGACAACATCCAGGTCGGTAAGCCCACGGTCAAGGGCGCGCGCGTGACTGCCGAGGTCGTCGATCCTGATAAGAAGGGCAAGAAGGTTATCGCATTCAAGTTCCGCCGCCGCGAAGGTTACCACCGCAAGCGAGGCATTCGCGCGCATCACACGGTGTTGAAGATCAAAGAAATTGTGGCAAAGTAGAAGGCGGACCTCAACGATTTTAACAATTCGAACGACTTCACGAGGTTCATTATGGCTCATAAAAAAGGACAAGGCAGCAGCCGCAACGGACGGGATTCTAAGAGCAAGCGACTGGGTGTCAAACGATTTGGCGGCGAGTTGGTCAGCGCTGGCAGCATTATCATCCGCCAGCGCGGCGCGCGCTTTGTTGGAGGTAACAACGTCGGCACCGGCCGCGACTGGACGCTCTTCGCCCTGGCCGATGGCAAAGTCCGTTTCGACAAAAACGGTCGCCGCGTCAACATCGACCCGGTCCCTGTTGCCAGCACATCGTAGTCGCAGATGGGCTGCAGGATTCAACCAAGGGCATCCGCCAACAGGCGGACGCCCTTTTGTATTTGTTGAATCGTCGGCGCGCCGAAGCTGAGGCGCATGCAATTCTGCGGGATCCAGCGGGACGGATCGTTGCAATAGCACATCTCACCGGGCACGTAGAGCACACCTGCGTCCAGCGAGCGTTTGAATAGTTTGCTCTTCACGCCGGTCTTCGTGCGCGGCGGTAGTTCCGCCCAGATATACATGCCGCCGTGCGGCTTTTCGTAATGGGCAATTCCCGGGAAGGCATCGTCCAAGGCTGCAATCATCACATCCCGTTTTCGTCGGTAGCCGGCGGCGATCTTTGGCAAGTGACGGTCGTACAGACCCTCGGCCAAAGCACGGGCGAGAACGTTCTGGAGAAAATTCGACGAACCGAAATCGTGATTGCCTTTGCTCCGGGCAACAGCCCGCAGGAGCGGCGGCGGCAGGATGCCGTAGCCGAGGCGGAACCCCGTGGAGAACGGTTTCGTGAGCGTGTTGGCATACACGAGGCGTTCATTGCGGGCGTCGAGCGATTTGAACGACGGCACATCTTCGCCTTCGAACCGCAGGTCGCGATAGGCGGCGTCCTCGACGATATAGATCGGATGACCGGCGGCCCTCTCGTAATGCTTCACGATGGACAGCGCCTCGCGTTTCATCTCCAGCGACCACGTGCGTCCTGTCGGGTTCTGAAAGTACGTAACGAGGTACAACATCTTCAGACGCGGAAGCAAGCGACGACGTTTCATGTTCTCGATCTTGGATTTCAGATTGTCAACCGAGTCGGCGCCAACCGCGCGAATGTCCCTCGCCTCCACGATACCCAGATAGACAAAGTAGGTCGGGTCTTCGACGATCACGACGTCGCCCGGATCGCAAAGAACCTCGCTGATGAGATAGAGCAACTGTTGCGAACCGGTGGTGACAATGCAATCGTTGATGGCGAGTGGTGAACGGCCAGTGGTGAGTTGATCTTGCTTGAGCCAGCGGCGCAGAATCTCGTGACGCAATTGCGGCAGGCCGATGGTTGTGCCGTATTGCAGCGCGGCGCGAGCGGTTTTCGGTCGCTGCAAAATCTCGCGCGCGAGCATGACAACTTCTTCCACCGGCAACGTCTCGTCGTCAGTGAATCCAACCGCCAGCGAGATAAGGTCGTGTCGTTCCAGTGTCAGTTTCATAAGCCAACTGATGGGCGGATCACTGGAGCGCCGCGCTAGTGCGGAGAAATGCCGCGTGGATTTCACAGACAACCTTTTACCACAGCGAAATTGGCTTACCAAGCGACAATCCGGACCACTTCTGCTAAGATGCCGCCCGCATGGCCACGTTGGTTGAACTCACGGCGAAGGTTTCAAGTCGTGCTGACCTTGCTCGCAACGAGGTCGCCACGGCGGTCGCCGCAATGCTCGACGAAAACGTGTCGGAGGACATGAAGGCGGAGTTTCTCACTGCAGTGGCGCGCAAAGGTGAGACGGCGGAAGAAATCGCGGCGTTCGCATCGGAATTGCGCCTGCGCGCAGTCGATCCACAGATCGACCCGGCTCGCCACGGCGGCATGTTGCTCGACGTGGTCGGCACGGGCGCGGACATGGCGCACACGTTCAACATTTCCTCGTGCACGATGTTTGTGGCGGCAGCGGCAGGCGTCGCGGTGGTCAAACACGGCAATCGCGCCATCACGAGCAAATGCGGCAGTGCCGACGTGCTGGCGGCGCTGGGTGCGAAGATCGAGTTGCCGCCCGAAGCGGCCCGGCGTTGCCTCGAAGAAGTTGGCGTCACCTTTTTCCTCGCGCCGCTGTATCATCCGGCGTTCAAGGTGATCGCGCCGGTGAGGAAGAAACTGGCAGAACGCAGGCAGCGAACCGTGTTCAACATTCTCGGTCCACTGGTCAACCCGGCGCGCCCGACGCATCAACTCATCGGAGTTTTCGACCGCGCATTGGTTGGGAAGTACGCGGAAGTGTTGCGGTTGCTCGGATTGAAACACGCGATGGTCGTGTACGGCGACGGCTTGGATGAGTTGTCCACGATGGGTGTCAACACCGTCGCGGAACTCTGGGCGGGACGCATCGAGCGGACCGAACGGGATTTCCGCGTCCCGCACACGCTCTGGCGCGGCGTTGAAGTGAAACCGGAAGAACTGGTGGGGGGCGATCCAGCCACCAATGCCGGCATTGCGCGCGACGTGCTTGGCGGCAAGGACCGGGGCGCGCCGCGCGACATCGTGTTGCTGAACGCGGCGGCGGCATTAGTTGTCTCAGACGTTGTGGATGATTTTGAGCAAGGCTGGAAACGCGCAGCGGAGTTGACCGACAGCGGCGCGGCGCTGGAAAAGTTGGAACGATTTGTCGCCGTGACAAATCGCGTGTAGGCTTCGCCGTGCATGCAGTTCTAACAAAGCCGCTGGATTGGTTCTCCATACAGCTTGCACGGCTTAGCGTCCACAACGGAAACGGCGCGGGCTGTCAGGCTACGGCCGCCGAGGAGTTGCTGCATCATCCCGATTTCTTCTGTGACTTCGTGCAAGCGCCGCGCGATCTGGCTTTCACCAGCGACAGGGGTTTCCGGTTCACTTCACCGATTCAGACGCTGTGGGCTAAAAACAATATCGTGTATGGTAAACTGTTTCCGTGCGCGGAAGACTGGCAACAAAATCCGATGGTCATCCTGCTCCACGGATGGAATGCCGAGTCGAGCTACCGCGTGTTGTTTCCGTACTTAGCGTGGCGGCTCAATTGCGTTAGCCTTAACGCCGTGATGATCGAACTGCCCTATCACAGTCATCGCAAACCTCGCGGACGCGGCGCGGTGAAGAACTTTCTTTCCGACGATCTGTTCCAAGTCGCCGGCGCAACGCGTCAGGCGCTGGCCGACGCACGCGCACTCGTCGCTTGGCTGAGAGAACAAGGCTTGCCGTTTGTTGGGCTGTGGGGTTTCTCGCTCGGCGCATGGCTGAGCGGATTGTTGGCCTGCACTGAACCGCGGATCGGCAGCGCGGTGCTGACCACTCCCGTGTCGAGAATCGACCGCGTCATTGACGAACTGGATTTCTGTCGTCCGATTCGGAAACGCTTGGAAGGCGTCGATGTCCGGTTGGATCGACTGAACCTGATTTCGCACCGCCCGAAGCTATTGCCGGAAAACATTTTACTGGTCGCCTCCGAACACGATCTGTTCGCGCCGTTGGAAACCACCGAGGAACTTTGGCTCGCTTGGAACAAGCCGACGATATGGCGGACGCGGCAAGGACACATCAGTGCCTTGATGTGCGCGCCCGTAATGGAGCGAACGGTGCAGTGGCTGGCTGAGCGCAGCGCGGCAATTAACAAGAACTAGAACTTGTCCGGAATCGCCTTCCCCAAAGTGTGTCATTCTGAGCGCAGTCAAGAATTTCTGGGGTTTTCGCAGTGTCCCGAACGACTGAAACCTTTCGCGGTGCTCAGTGTGACAACCCACACGAGATTTCGGATAAGCTCCAATTGTCAAACTTTGCACCCGGTTCGCCTGCTGGCATTCTTTGGGCGGTGAGAACCTTGACTGGTTATTCTGAAGCCGAACAATTTGCCCAAGAACGGCGGCTCATTTTGGGGCGCATCGACAGCGAGGAGAACCTCAACTTCTATCTGCGAACAGGTGTGCGTCCACTGCCCGCGAAAGCCAGAAGAACCCGGTAAAGCCACAAAATGGTTAACCATGAAAATGGTCCGATTCTTCGTCGTGCTGACCATCGTGGTGGCGGCGGTCTGCAGGCTGCTCTACTTTGTAAAATCAGCTCAGCAAACCGCCGCAGGCCATGGCCAACGCGAACAACGTGGAGAGCGCGCTCGCTACCCCAAGAAACCATGCGCTGGAAGATTATGAGCGGGACTTTGCCGATAAGTTCATCCGGACAAGCCAAGTGCCCTCGTGATCACGAGATTTGTATCCAACGAAGTTCAGGTCAGCAGCCTGCGGTACGCCATTAAGTTCGACGATCAACAGGCGCTGCTCAATGCTCTCATTGGTTATTACCGGCGAAAGGAATTCAATGTCCGCGACGATCACTCAGGCAAAGTCCACACAAGTTACTCCTCTCCAACCGGGCTCAAGATCACCGGTGCCGACTAACCTCTGCGTCCTCCGTGACTCGGCGGTGAGAATTATACTGTCGTGGCATTGCAGAGGCGCAGCATGCGCCGTTTATTCGTGTTGCATTTTGGAGAGCTGTAATGGATTCTACTGTACTATGCTCATCAGCAAAAAAATCAACGACGCGATCAATCAGCAAATCGGCAATGAATTCGGCGCTTCGCTACAGTACGTGGCGATTGCGACGTATTTCGATCGGGAGGCGCTGCCGCACCTGGCAGCGCACTTCTACAAGCAGGCCGAGGAGGAACGCGATCACGCGATGCGGTTTGTGAAATTCCTCGTCGAGACCGATGGCGAGGTGGTCATCCCATCGGTGCCGGCTCCGAAAGCGAAGTTTTCGTCCGCTGAGGAAGCGGTGAAACTGTCGTTGGACTGGGAAGTGGAAGTGACCCAGCAGATTCACAAGCTCGTCGAGATGGCGAAGAAGGAGTCGAACTACACGACCGACAATTTTCTCCAGTGGTTCGTCAAGGAGCAACTCGAGGAGGTTTCGTCGATGGACAACCTTCTGAAAATCGTCCAGCGGGCCGGCGAAAAGAATCTGTTGCGTGTCGAAGAATATATCGCGCGGAAAGCCGGCAAAGCACCCGAAGCCGAAGAAGAAACGTAACCCGGCTGGTTGGCTCGTTCAACTTGCGGTGGCGCGAGAGACCAGGATACGACTTCCCGGTCACAGGAATTATTGAGGCCGGGCCGGGAGCACCAGAATTTGGCCGTTCATCTCGGGTCGGTGCATGGCACACACGAAATCAAACAATCCTTCCTTATGAAACGTGAACACGAACGCCGTTTCCTTCAGAGGCGGCAGGGCGACTTTCATCAACACGTTGTACTGCGGGTCCATGAGCATGAAATCGTGTTGATTATCGGGCTGGAGGTTCCAGATGCGGATCAAGGGTCGGTTCGTGGCGATGGACAGCAATGAACGACGGCGAAACGCGTACACTTCGCCGAACCGGGCGACCGTTTCCATCGGCCCCGTTTCTTTGACGGCTACGGCCTGCGTTTGCACGACAACGACCGCCATCGCCGGTCCTGCGTTGGTGACACTGACAACCTTTGCGGCCTCTACCTTGGGAAGATAGCTGCTTGCCACTTCCGGCGCTGCTGTCTCCTCCATGCGCGGCTTGACGGCGGTGCATCCCGCGAGAACTCCAGTGGTGATCAGAGCGGCAAGCAGCAGAAGAACATTGGTCTTTGGGAATCCGCCTTTTTATTATAGACGGGCCGATGGTCTGCCCATGCCTTTGCTTTTCGCGAACCAAGCCTCCACGGAACCACGTCCGCCACCCGCGGCCAACAGGAACAGCAGCCCCATCAGCATCGCGAAATCGGTGCGCGCGTCGCTGACCATGTACCAGAAACCTTGTTCCAGCCGGAACAATTCGGGAATTTTCGTCGTTGCGATGGCCGTCAGAATCACGACCAACAACGGAACGCTCGCCAGCCGCGTCCAGAATCCCACGAGAACCAGCAGACCGCACACGATTTCAAACGCTCCGACGAAGTGCGCCGTGAAAGTCGGATAAGGAAACCCGATCCGCGTGAATCGGAGCACGCCCATGTGCGGGTCGGTGTACTTCAGGATTCCTTGCGTGAAGAAAATCAGCCCGACGGCGAGACGGATGAAAATCTGGGCGTTGCCTTCGCAGCAACGGTGCTCGCCTGCATGTTGTGTGACCATAACCCCACACGCTAGCAGTGGCCGAGGATTTTTCCAGTGGCAAACCGGATAATCAAAGTACGGAGTCGAGAACGGAGCGGATGGCACCTGCCCGATGATGAGCGCGCACGAAATCTGGCTGAGAATGGTCTGCCGCTGAAACGCGACGCGCTGGGACAACTCTTGTTCGCGTTGGCGCGCCGCCTGCAGCGATTCGTGGTTCTGGATGTGCTGGACGAACAGGTACATTTCGGCGGCGGAGAGGCAGACCAGCAGCACCGAAAATGCATTGAGCGGCAGGTTGACCTCCACCCAGGATGGCCCCTCGTTATTTGGAGGCTCCATTTTGTGATCCGTAAACCGGTCGCCTTTAGGCGAGTGTCGGTTCAGGCGTCCGATCACGAGATAAGCCAGCGCAATCGGCAACGCCGCTCCGTAAAGCCGCGCGCGGGCCGACTACTGTTCCCGACCCAATCCAGTGGTGATAGCTCGCTCCATCAACACGCCGTGCATCTTCGATCCATAACGCCCGCAAAGAACATGCCGCGGGAAGAATCCAGCGGCAAAACTGCTCGTTTACCCAAAACCGGAGCGACTCGTGACGTGCCGGCAACCCGGACAGTCAGATTTGCATTTCTCGTGACCAACTCCTGCTCGCGCCGCGGACACCCGCGCCCAAGTTCACTGGACGATTCGGTCGCTCAACCACCCAAACCTGTCGCTGTGGCCGGAAAGGATTTTGAAGTTGCGCGGTCTTTTGAATGGCGTTATGAAGGGCGTGAACCAAGTCAAATTCTCATGGGCCGCATTCGATCGACAATACTTCTCTGCTTCTTGTGTCTGGCGTTTGCCGGCCGCGCTTTGTCGGCGCGCGGCGCCGAAACCCTGCGCCCGGAACAACTGCACGCCGGCATGAAAGGTTACGGGCTGACGGTGTTCAAAGGCACGAAACCGGACCGGTTCGTGGTCGAAGTGCTCGGCGTGCTGAAGAACGTTTTCCCGAAGCAGGACATGATTCTCATCCGCATGAGCGGCGCCGATTTGGAAAAGACGAAGGTTATCGCCGGCATGAGCGGCAGCCCGATTTACATTGACGGCAAACTGATTGGTGCGCTCGCGTACGGTTGGGGATTTGAGAATGAACCGTTGGCTGGCGTGACGCCCATTCACAACATGATCGCCCAATTGAATCCTCCCGCCGCACCTAGCGATTCACAATCGTCCTCCTCTGCTTCTGGCCGCGCCGACCTGCGTTGGCTGCAACCACCCGCTCCCTCGCCTCTGCTGGCGGCATCGGATCAAAACGACGCCGCGACGCCGCGTCCGTTGATGACGCCACTTTCGCTGGGCGGATTCAGTCCTCGCGTGATCGATCTGATGTCGGAAAAGTTGCAGCGATTTGGTTTGCTGCCCACGGCCGTCGGCGGTGGCGGTTTCTCCGAAATGCGGCAACCCACGACGCAGATCGAGCCGGGCAGCGGACTGGGCGTGCAACTGATTCGCGGCGATTTTAATGCGGTCGCGGTCGGGACTGCGACATATGTCGAGAAGAACAAAATCCTCGCGTTCGGCCATCCGTTTTTCCAAGGCGGCCGGGTGGAAGCGCCAGCGGTGTTGGCCGAAGTGCATACGATCATGTCGAGCCTAGCGAGGTCCTTCAAGATGGCAACCGCCGTTGGCGAAATCGGCTCGATGATCGGTGATTGGCAAAGCTGCATCGTAGCCGACACACGCGTCAAAGCGAAAATGATCCCCGCGTCCATCGAGGTCACCAATCGAGACACGGGTCACCACGAACGTTATTTGTTGGAAATGATCGACAACGAGGCCTTCAGCCCGATGTTGGTGGAGATCGCCATCACGGAGGCGATCTTCGCAGCGTCAAGCTCGTCCCAGGACACGACCGTGCGCGTCAATTTGATGGCCGATCTCCCGAACCGGACACTGCGGGTGTCCGACACGTTCTTCAATCCTTCGGGCGGCTTGGTAGATCCGGACGCGCTTGCTCCGCTGGTCTCGGTCTTCAACACGCCCTTCGGCCACACGTCCGTCAAGTACATCAGCGTCAATGTGGACGCCGCGTTGACGCGCCAAACCGCCGAGATCAAACGCGCTTACTTTAGTGAGGCCGAAGTCGAGCGCGGCGAAACCGCCGCGTTGACGGTTGTGTTGAAACCATTCGGCCAGCCTGAAGTCACGCAAGCAATCCCGATCAAAGTGCCGGCGGACGGCAGCACGATGCGCCAACTGGCCGTGACCGTACTGGCCGGCTCGAACGCGCCGCCGGACGTCGCGCCGCCGGACAATCTGAACGATTACCTGGACGTTATCGAAAAACAACATTGCTCCACAGAATTGGTCGCGCTCGTCCCAATGCCCGGTCAAGGACTCCAGTATCGCGGCAAGCTACTGAAGCGATTACCCGCCAGCGTAGCCAGCGTGCTGGACGACGCCAGCACGAGCGGCGTCGCCGCTGCCGCCGACATCAAGCAGATCGTCGCGCCAACCGACTGGGTTTTGAGCGGACGCGCCACGGCGCGCGTCTCCATACGACAGGAGTGAGAATGATGAAAAACGTTGCAACTGTTAAAACCGGGAAAGACGGTTTTCACCTCAACCATCGCTGGCACGTTTTGACGATTCTGACCGCTTTAATGGTTTTAACACGCAGTGCGCACGCGGTGAAAACCGAGCGATGGGAAATTCACGCGCCGCAGGAGTTCATGCAGGGCAAACTCAATCGGCTGACGGTATCCAGCGAAGGCGAACTCAGTCTTGGCTACGCGGCGACGAAGCTTGACGATTTCGCGAAGGAAATCTGGTGCTCGACGGTCGGACGCGGTGGCGCGATTTATTTCGGCACCGGTTCTCCCGCCGATGTCTTCACCGTGGGCAAGGACGGTCGCGCGACCAACGTGTTTGAGACGGACTCGATCGCCGTCACCGCGCTCGCCTCGGATTCACGCGGTAACGTTTACGCCGGCACGCTGGCCGAAGGGAAAATCTTCAAAATCTCCGCCGATAAAAAGCAAGGTGCCGAGTTCTGCCGCCTGCGCGCTCCGTACATCTGGGCGCTCGTCGTGGACAAGGACGACCACCTGTTCGCCGGCACCGGCCCCGATGGCAAGATTTACCGGATCGGCTCTGACGGGAAAGCGGAAGAATGGTACGCCGCCGACGAATCCAACATCCTCAGCCTCGCGCTGGATGCGGATGGAACATTGCTGGCGGGCGGCAGCGACCGCGGGTTGCTATACCGCGTCGCCGAGAAAGGCAAGGGCGTCGTGTTGCATCAATTCGCCGAAGACGAAGTGAAGTCGCTCGTCGTACGCGGCCGCGACGTGTACGTTGGCGTGAACAAGCAAAAGATCAGGCGACCGGCCACGCCGGGAGCGCGCCGGCCCAGCGCTGCGGAGTTCGAGCAATTGACCGAGCGGCTGACGAGCCAGTTTGGAACTCGCGCTGTCACGGAGATGGCCGAGTCTGGCCGCGAGACGCCGCCCGAAGCGCGCATCGGCAATCTGCTTTCGGGCGCGCTGTACGTTCGCGCGGCGGACGGTCGCATCGACAAGTGGGCAGCTTGGGACAGCGAACCCATCCTGAACATGACCATCGACGCCGAGGGAGGGGTGTTGGTGGCGATGGGAGGCACGGGACGCGTTTACCGTGTGCCGGACAACCAGCACTGGGAGATGCTGTTCAATTTCGAGGAGCAGCAGGCGTTGACGCTGGCGGTGCGCGATGGACGGTTGGCATTCGTCGGCACGGGCAACATCGGCACCGGCTATTTGGTGGACTCGCAAAAAGCTGCGGAGGGCGAATACACGAGCGAAGTGCGCGACTGCAAATTCCCCACAACGTGGGGAAATCTGTTCTGGGTTGGCAGTGGCGCGGTCGCCGTCTCGACGCGCACGGGCAATACTTCTCGGCCCGACGGGACATGGTCGGACTGGTCGGCACCGCTCAAGGAATCGCCGGGCAAGATCGCCAGCCCGCGGGCACGGTTCGTTCAGGTGCGCGCACAGCTTTCCCGTCAATCCGATCCCCGGCTGCAATCGGTGAGCGTTTACTACCGAATGCAGAACCAGAAACCTGAAATCGCGTCGGTCGAAGTCGGCGAGAAACCGAAGACGCCATCCGAAAAACCAAAGACGCCATCCGCTTCCGAGAGCAAGACCGAATCCGTCAGCACGGGCAGTGATTTGGAATCGAGCATCGCCTCGGCGTTGCAGCAACAGTCCGGCGAGAGCAAGCCCGAAGAACTTCCTCCCAAGCTGGCGTCGCCGGTCAAACGTATCAGTTGGCAAGCCAGCGACAAGGATGGCGACAAGCTGGTGTACCGCCTCTATTTTCAAGCGGAAGGGGACACCGTGTGGGTACCGGTCTCGCTGGACAAACCACTCGACAGAACCGAGTACTCGTGGAACACCGAATCCATTCCCGACGGCTGGTACAGGATCAAGGTCGTTGCCAGCGACGAGGAATCCAATCCAGCCGGCGAATCACTCACCGACGAGAAAGTGAGTGATCGGTTCAAAGTGGACAACACGCGTCCCGACGTGCAGCAGCTTGCGTATGACGCTGCCAAAGGAACGTTGACGGGCGTGGCCAAGGACAAGCTCAGCCTGATCCGGTTCCTCGAATACTCCGTCGATGGCGGCGAGTGGAAGCCCTTCGCCCCAAAGGACGGCGTGTTCGACGACCGCGTGGAAGCGTTTGAACTGAAACTTCCAGCGTTGACCGCCGGTGAGCATTACATCGCCGTCCGCGCCACCGACGAAGAAGGCAACGTCGGGGTCGGGAAAACGACGGTGAAACCGTTGCGCTAAGCGCAACGAAGAACCTCCCGCCAATCGCCCGGGACGCCCGGCAGATTCCGCACGCCGTGTTGAAAACCAATGATTCACCTCGAAAACGTCAGCGTTGAGTATCGGCTGCGCAGTGAGCGTGTTCAGGCGCTGCGCAATGTGGATCTGGAAATCGCTGAGGGCGACTTCGTTGCTATCATGGGACCGAGCGGATCGGGCAAGACGACGCTGATCCAACTCATCGCGGGACTGCTCACGCCGACCGAGGGCGAGGTGATCGTCTCGGGAGAGAACCTTCGTCAGCTCGACGACGGGAAAATCTCCGTGTTCCGCAGCCAGACGATCGGGTTCGTGTTTCAGTTCTTCAATCTGCCGAGCTACTACACTGCGCTCGACAACGTGGCGTTGCCGCTGGTGTTCGCCGGCGTGGACGAACGCACCCGACGGGAACGCGCGCGAACGTTGCTGCATGAGTTTGGGCTGGCCGAGCGCGCCATGCACAAGCCCGACGAGCTGTCGGGCGGCGAAGCGCAACGCGTGGCCATCGCGCGGGCACTCGTCAACAATCCGAAGATCATCCTAGCCGACGAGCCGACGGGCAACATCGACCGCGACACCGGCTCGCGCGTGATGGAGCTGCTCCAATCGATCAACCGCCAGCGGGGCGTGACGGTGCTGATGGTCACGCATGACGAGAAGGCCGCCGCCTTCGCCCAGCGCGTCATCCGCATCGAAAAGGGCGAACTGATATGAGGCGAGGAATTCAAACCGTTAGAACCGATAATACCGTTAAAAGGCACGCTGCGCGATTCGCGGTCTTTTGGGGAGCGCCCAACTTGACCCAGCTCAGGGCAGATTCTGAAACCGTGGGAGCGGTTTGTAACCGCGATAGGTCGCGCTTGGAAAGCGCTCTCACAACACCTCGGAGTTCCGACCCGGTGTTTTTCTTAGGGGCTGTTAACGGTTTTCATGGTTTTAACGATTTGACCGGTGCCCCGTTATGATTCGGCGGGGCGATCAGGTCCGGTTGAGCTTGCGAAAGCTGGCGCTTCGCAAGAAGCGTGCCGTGTTTTCGATCATCTCGGTGGCGCTGGGTGTGATTGTCGTCGTGGCCATCGATTCGCTCATCCAGAACGTGCGCGACCTCATCGTGAGGACCAACTTGACGGAGGACATCGACCGGGACGCGATCATGGTCTATGCCGTCGAGAACCCGTACGAGTTCAGCGGAGCGGATCGAGGGGAAAGGGTGGACGAGAAAAAACGAGTCCAGTTTCTCACCGAATCCACATTCGAGAACCTTCGCGCTTGGCCGGAAGTGGAAGCCGCGGATCATCCGGTCGACGTTTACCCCGTCGGCTTGGGAGCCTTCACGAACCGGCCGCAGCCCGTCATGCAGTTGTCGGGCGTGCCCGACGCAATGGTGAAACGCTACGCGCAAAGCGCGCGGTTGCTGGCTACTTGTACCAACGCCGTTCCGTTGGTCGTCGGCGAGCGCAACCTGCGGTTGCGCTACGACGCCAAAAAGAAAACGTTCGTGCTGGAGAAGCCCGACGCCGTCAACGAATGGATCGGTCGTGAAGTCACGGTCGTCTTGGGGGATAACGGCACGCGGATCCAGCGCTTTCAGTACGACGGCCAAAAGAAGCAATGGAATGAACGCTCCAAGGAGGACATCGAACAACGGCGCGAAGCGATTCAACGGAATCACCAGGGCCAGTACGACGCGGCCATCATGGATACGGTGCTCACGCTCAAGGGCCGGATTGTCGGCCTGTGCCCGGGCAGCCGTGTGCTCATCTCGTTGGATACCGCGGTGCAGTGCGACAAATGGATCACGCAACGCCGGGAACTGGCGTCGTTGCATCCGGCTCCTGAGGTGGCAACCGCCCAATACGGAGTGCGCGGACGGCAAACACCGAAGTCCGGCGAGTACAACGACGGCATCGTACTGGTCAAGCAGGGCGTGAACGCCGAAACCGTTGCCGAACGAATCAGGAAACTGGGATTTCAGGCGGCCACGCGCGCCAGCGCGTTTGAGGCGACCGTCAAGGACATCGATACGGGAATTCGCTTCGTCAAGCGCATCGCCCTTGCTTTCGGCGGCCTCATCCTCGGCATCGCGTGCGGCCTGCTTTGGAGCACGACCTCGCGAACTGTGTCCGACAGCCGCGTCGATATCGGCCTGTTTCGCGCGCTGGGAGCAACCAAGAGCGATATTCGCCGGTTGTTCCTAAGCGAAGCGGTGATGCTCGGATTGCTCGGCACTTTGGTGGGCATGTTGGTCGGTTGGGCCGTGGCGTTTTACATCAGTCGCTGGGTTCTTCGCTTGGTGCGCGGTGAGATCACCGATCCCGAGGAACTGGTGATGTTGCCCGGTTCGGTCTTCTCCATCGACGTGCGGTTTTGCCTCACGCTGCTGATCAGCGCAGTTGCTGTCTCCATTCTCGCGGGCTTGATTCCCGCCAATCGCGCCGCCAAGGTCGACCCTGTCAAGGCCTTGAAGCGGGAGTAGCTGTTCTTGGAGATCGCTTACGACGCGGTAACCGTCAGTATGTCAGAATCCTCGAAGCAGGCGAGCAACAGGCCTGTCACCCGAACCGGCTTCGACACGTTCACGCGTGTCTTCGCGTAAATGTGACCCTATTCTTCACTTCCGAAGAGAAGGCCAGTGAATCGAATCAGGAGCTTGCACAAGCGATTCATACCAATCAACGTGCTGAGGCGAAGCTCAAGGAGGGTACCAAGCCGACGGAGTTGCTGCTGGCCGCCGTTGCTGTTGGCTCAGTGGAGCCGGTGTCGGTCACGCTCGAACACGGAGTCGATCCTTCTGCCTAGTGCAAGGACGGAGTTACTGCGCTCGCACGTGCCGAGGCACTCGGTCACGCAGAGATCATTTCGGCGCTCAAACGAGCGATTGCGACGAGCGCCAGCCAGCTTTCTCCTGCGACCTCTCCGCCGTCGCGTGCGGCCCTGGTGCCAATTGGGGGGTAAGTTGCGCGATACACTGCACACAGCAGGATCCACCGGTGTGGGCAGTGGATGTTGCCGTGGCGCACGCGGTGGAGCAGCATCCGATGAAGCGGACGAGCGGTGGTAAACGGGCAGGAAAAAAAACAGTTGCGCTTCCGGCCATTTTGCTTAAACTGGTTCGCGCTAGCTGATAGAAGAGTGAGTGAGTTGGTAGATTGTCAGGCGACCATGTTCGTTCGGTGACAGTCCGAAACCCGATGGCCGGGAACAGTCACGGAAACCTCCTACCGCAGCAGAAGGAATACATCACATAATGGCTACCAAGCTATTCGTCGGCAACCTGTCGTTTAATACCACGGAAGGCGACGTGCTCGAACTGTTCAAGCAGGCAGGCAATGTCGTCAAATGCGAACTCATCGTGGACAAGTTCACGAACAAGTCGCGCGGGTTCGCATTCGTCGAGATGGGGTCGCAGGATGAGGCCAACAAAGCGATCTCCGAATTCAACGGCAAGGAACTCGATGGGCGCGCTCTCACGGTGAATGAAGCCCGCCCACGCGAGGAGCGTCCGCGCGGCGATTTTGGCGGCGGACGCGGTGGCGGGAAGCGCGAATTTCGCGGCGGCCGCCACTGACGGCAGAGCCAACGACAGACGCCGAAGAACAAGCGACACGGGGCAAGCGGGACGCTCGCCCCAGTTTTAGAGTTTCCTCTTTGGGATCCGCAAACCCCTCGCCTTTAGGCGAAGGGATTTGCTGCTGTCCTGTTGCTCACAGTTTGTTTGCAACGTGACACTACGCTGCGCTTGTAGGGCACGCTGCTGTGTGCGCTCGAACCTGCTCCGGAAGGCGGCATCGAGAATCAGGAGGTCTCTGAGTGTGGGAACGACTTCGGGTGATCTGAGTCGCCCTATCGAGCGACCACTTCATGATCCCCTCGCCTTTAGGCGAGGGCCGTTCAGAGAAGTTCGAGAAGTTCCAGCGGACGTCGAATCAGCCTCTCAGCGCCCGCTTCCTCCAACTCCTCGAGGTCGCGGAAACCCCACAGAACGCCCACCGCGTGCATCCCAGCGGCGCGGGCGGTGCGCATGTCGGTATTGGTGTCACCCAGATAAAGCCACTGTCCAGCAGGAATGCTGAGTTCTTTTGCGATTTGCAGCGCAGCCGCCGGATCTGGTTTTAGCGGCACGTTCGGCAACTGGCCGCGCACGACATCGAATGGCGACGGCTGAAAATAATGCGCAATCGTGCGCTTCGTGAAATCGTCGGGCTTGTTCGATAACACCGCCAGCCTGTGGCCGCGCTTGGCAACCGTGGCCACAACTTCTGCAATCCCCGGATACAGCCGCGTCATGTCGAAGCAGTGCGCCTCGTAATGCTGGCGCATCAGACGGACGGCTTCGTCGGTCAGCGATTGTTTGTCGGGCGGCAGCGCCCGCGCGCAAAGCTGGCGCGCGCCGTCGCCGACCATGTGCCGGTAGCTGTCCAGCGGGTGCATCGGGCAACCGAGTTGCGTGAGCGCCCAGTTGGTCGCGTTGGCGAGGTCGGCCAGCGTGTCGGCCAGCGTGCCGTCAAGATCGAACAGCACCGCGCGAAATTCTCGTGTCATCGAAAACACTCTATCACATTCGTCTAGACCGGAAACGGGCTTCGTGGTAGCGTCGCGGCAACATCAGGAGGATACGATGACGATCATTCGCACAGCTTTATCTGCCGTGGTTCTGTCTGCTTTTCTGGTCGGTTCTGTGTTTGCCCAGGGAATGTTTGGCGGACCGAGGCGCGATCCTGGCACTGGTCTGGCCGAGATCTTTGGCAGGGACAAATCGTTCTCAGCCGTTGCTCACACGACCATCAAAGACCCAAGCGGCAGCGACATGCAGATGGAGGTGAGCTACGCTGTTTTGGAGGGAAAGGTGCGCACGGAAGCGGACATGGCGAAAATGCAGGGAGGCCGAATGCCGCCCCAGGCCCTCGCGCAGATGCAGGCGATGGGAATGGACAAGACCATCACCATCATTCTGCCG
>Ga0326728_10010315_pt1 | contig 21933 bp, 20 predicted proteins | sample MB3enrmetagenome_FD_207602 | JGI IMG/M metagenome (GOLD analysis project Ga0326728, IMG submission 207602) | Lab enriched peat soil microbial communities from McLean, Ithaca, NY, United States - MB31MN | ecosystem: Environmental > Terrestrial > Soil > Wetlands > Peat | place: USA: New York... | reverse complement strand
TTTGGAGCTTGGAATTTATTGTAGTCAGTAGGCAGGGAGACCCTTCGGCTTCGCTCAGGGTGTGAAATATATTTGTCATTCCTGCGAAAGCAGGAATCCATCAAACCAACTTTGCCTTAATTCTATCATCGAAATACAATTCACAGGAAAAGTTGACGAGGAGAGTTTGTTAGCTCTTTTAGGGCAATCAGCGGGCAGCTTTTTTATTATCGTGGGATACATTCATCCGCCTAAAGCAGACCCAATATGACATATGATGTCAGATTGCCGTCCGCCTGAGGCGGACTCGCAAGGAAAGTGGAGACTGGATTCCTGCGCATGTCCTGTAGATTTTTCCCTCAAGGCATACATCAGCTCAAAGAGCTGAGTACTTCCGGCTGCGGCCTACAGAAAGTATTTCGGCTTGCGAGCCTCAAAAATGACAAAAGGGATGCATATGAACCACAAGGAGACCCTTCACTTCGTTCAGGGCGTGATTAAAGGCCTCGATGCTCCGAAACTCCTGCTCCCTCTCTCCAATCTCTCTCCCACACAGGGGCGAGAGGGCTGACCGAAATTTAGGTTTTGGTTTTTTGTGTTTTGGATTTGTTTAGGATTTCGATATTCGTATTTAGGATTTCTTTACCCGATCGCGATTCTGGCATCCACTACCCAATAGCCCTGCCCGGCAGGTAAGACCTTGACCGGATTGAAGTCCAGTTCGGAAATCTGGGGATTATCTTCGACCATCGCCGAAAGGCGCAGCAGCAGTTCCTGCAGCGCCGGTTTATCGGCAGGCGGCAGGCCGCGGTAGCCGTCGAACAGTTTGGTCATTTTAATCGAACCAATTAATTCCCGGGCGTCCAGTTCGGTGAGGGGGTTCAGCCGGAAAGCGACGTCATGCATCAATTCGGCGTTGACGCCGCCGGTGCCAAACATGATGAGGTGGCCGAAAGACGGGTCGTTGGACACGCCGACAATGGCCTCAACGCCTTCGGTGACCATCTTCTGAATCATTACGCCGTCCATTTCTTTTTCCTTGCCGAGCTGCGTCAGCTTGGCCTTGATGGTCTCGAAAGCCTGGATGACATCCTTCTCCGAATTGATGTTGAGCTGCACGCCCCCGACGTCCGTTTTATGCGTAATCGTCGCCGAAGCCAGTTTAATCACCACAGGGAACCCGATTTTAGCCGCAATCGCGGCGGCTTCCTGCGGGGTTTTGGCGAATTTGGTCTCCGCATAGCGGATGCCATAGCAGCCCAGCAAGGCACCGATCCGGTCCCCGGCCAGCCAGGAACGCGGTTGCGGACTTTGCTTGCGGGCAACGCTGATAATCTGCTGCGCTTTCTCGCGGTTGACATCGTGGAATTTCACCGGCACGCTTTCCGGCCGGGCCAGCCGTTCGGAATATTCTACCGCTTTGGCCAATGCGGAAATAGCGCTTTCCGGGAAAGTGTAGCTGGGCACATATTTACCGGGGGTGCCGACTTCGGCGGAAAAGCCCTTGTGTCCCATGAAACAGACCAGCAGCGTCTTTTTATTACTGCGGTAAAGCGGGGCGACACGCCGCAGTCCATCCTCCACTTCCTTGACATTGACCATCGAGGGCGGCACAAAAATAAAGAGCACGGCGTCGCTGCCTTTATCCGCGGCCAGTTCTGTCAGGATGCCCTCGAATTCGGCGGGCGAGGCCTGTGCCGTGGTATCGAGCGGATTATTGATATGGATATTCCGCTTCAGATGCGGCTGAATCGCCGCTTTGGTCTCGTCTGAAATCTCCGGCAGCAGCAGGCCATGGTTGGAAGCACCATCGGCTGCCAGGATGCCCGGACCGCCGCCGTTGGTGACAATTACCAGCCTGCGGCCTTTGGGCACCGGCTGGTTGGAAAGCAAAGACGCTACATCGAAAAGTTCTTCCACGCCGTTGACGCGGAGCAGGCCGGTCTGGCGGAATAAAGCTTCGGTGACGGTTTCGGAAGTGGCTAAAGCGCCGGTATGGGATGAAGCCGCCCGCGAACCGGCGGAGGTCGAACCGCTTTTCACCACCACAATCGGTTTTTTAGCCGAAACACGGCGGGTAATGCGCATGAAGTTATGGGGGTTGCCGAACGATTCGAGATAAAGCAGAATCACTTTAGTTGCCGGGTCATGCTCCCAATATTGTAAAAGGTCGTTGGGGGAAACATCGGCACGGTTGCCGGCGCTGACAAATGTGCTCAAACCGATGTTCAGGGAACGGGCATAGCCCAGGATGACCTCACCCATGGCGCCGCTCTGGGAAAGGAATGAGACATTGCCGGGTAAATTATTGGCCGGTGAGAAAGTGGCGTTCATGCTGATGGCGGGGTCGGTATTGAGAACGCCCATGCAGTTCGGGCCGACGACACGCATACCGTGGCCCAGGGCGATTTCGCGCAGTTCCCGTTCCCGGGCCGCGCCTTCCGGACCGGCCTCCTTGAAGCCGTCGGAAATCACAATCAGGCCCTTCACACCTTTCTGGCCGCATTCTTCGGCGACCTTCAGCACCACGGGCGCGGGCACGGCCACAATCGCCATATCCACCTGTCCCGGAATAGCCGTGACCGACGGGTAAGTTTTAATCGAAGAGACCACGTCAATGTTCGGGTTTACCGGGTAAACCGCCCCGGCGTAGCGGCTTTCCACCAGTGCCCGGACCAGGTTGTAGCCGATAGTACCGGGATAGCGGGACGCGCCGACCACGGCGATCGAATTGGGGTACAGAATCCCTTTCAGCGATTCTATAGTAGCAAGGCGTTCCACTTCCTCTTCGCGGTGGATTGATTTCTTAGTGGCGACTATGGGCAGGAACACATGGGAAATATTTTTCTCCGAAACCTTGGTCACGTGAAAATTGAAATTGGTAATCACGGCATGGATTGGTTCGTGCTCCAGCGGGATATCCGTCTCGAAGGCGGAAAAACCCTGGGCGCGGGCGACTTTGAAAAGGTTCTCCAGCAGTACCAGGCCGAGACCTTTCGCCTGGTATTTTTCATCCACCAGCAGGAAAAGTTCGGCGGAATTCTTGCCGGGGAGTTTGAAGTAGCGGGCGATGGCCGTCATTTCCCGGCCGTCATGCACTACTTCCGCCGTCACGGCAAAGGCAGTAGCATAGTCCACCTTGCAGAAATTGCGTAGGCTCTCCAGCGTGGGGGCTTCTTTGGGATGGCCAAAGCGCAAAAATTTCGTCTGGCCGTTGATACTGTGAATAAAAGCGACACAGGCTTCTGCGTCTTCGGGATGCAGCGCCCGTAATAATATCTGCGAGCCATCTTCCAGCGAGACATTGGTTTCATATTGCGAGAGATTGTCCAGTTCCGTATCCATATCTTTAAACCTCAATAACACAAATTAAATGGGAAATACCGTTAAATTAGATAGTATCATAAAAAGTCGATAATTTGATATTTCAGAATGATTTTTCTGTAATGTTTTTCCGGTATTTGCGCATAAATAATCAGATGGCTTACTAAACGTCAATATTGATATGTCAGATAGGAACGGTTATAATCATTTTTAAATCGGGTAAACAATTTTCAAAAATAAATTCACCGGCGGTCAAACTATCAAAGTAAAAACTATTTTCGCCAATTTATCGGTTTACTGTATTGCACACTTCCTGGTAGATGCGGTTTGTATCGGAATGCTTTTCAGCGTTTTAACCAGACACGTTTTTAGCCTCACGGCAACCGCCTATCTGTTTATCGTATATAACCTGCTGGCATTCGGATTGCAGGTGATTATCGGATTTGTCATCGATAGTCTGAAAGCTCCGAGGTTAGCTGCGGTTCTCGGGCTGATTGTTACCGGACTCTCAACTTTAGTTTTTCTGTCCCAGCCGGTAATCGCGATTATCATCGCAGGCTTGGGAAATGCACTATTTCATATCGGCGGCGGAATCATCAGCCTCAACCTCACACCGCGTAAAGCCGCGGCACCGGGAATATTTGTCGCCCCCGGGGCACTGGGTGTCCTGGCGGGCACATTACTGGGGAAAAGCGGAAATTTTGTCACCTGGCCGTTTTTAGCGGCGATGACCGCTTCGGCCGTGATAATTTTTCTGATGCCCAAGCCCGCTGCATATCAGGGAAAAACCCGGCCACAGCAACAGGAATTCAAAGCAGAGCACATCATATATCTGACGCTCTTCGTAATCGCAGTCAGGTCGCTGGTAGGATTCGCTGCCGTTTTCCCATGGAAATCGGACGTTAACCTGCTGATTTTATTAACGGCCGCAGTCGTGTTGGGGAAAGGTCTGGGCGGCTTGCTCGCGGATAAATTCGGCTGGCAACTGACCGCCGCAGGGTCGCTGGCCGCATCAATTCCCCTGCTGACACTGGGGGCGAGCGTCCCGGCGTGCGGGATAATCGGGATGTTCCTGTTCAACATCAATATGCCGGTGACGCTGGCGATGATGTCCAATGTAATTCCGGGTAAGCCCGGGACGGCTTTTGGACTGACCTGTCTGGCGCTGGTATTGGGGACGCTGCCTTCGTTCACCGCACTGCAACCCAAAATCGGCAACATCCTCGTTATCGATATCATGGTTCTGATTGCAGCCGTCGTCCTGTATTTCAGTCTGCATTTCTACAATAAAATACAACCTGCGAACAAATTAAAAACAGAAATACGATTAAAAATATCACCGAAACAAAAATTACAGGAGGAAAAATAAAAGCCTATGAATATGGTGCTATCCGTTATATTTCCCATCCTGGAATCTTACAGGTCCGGTATTCAATATGACGCCGGGGGCCCGGGGCTGATTATCATCGGGATTGGATTTATTCTCGTCATCGGAGCACTAATCGTCGGGTTAATTGTGGGCGCGGTAAAACTCCTGAAACTTTTACGGAACAAAAAATCGAAAGATGATTGAATTCCTAAAGTCGAGTGCGGAAGCTTTAGTCTTAACAATTGCCGTTGAACTCATTGTGGCCCGGGTTTTCGGGCTGCGGAGCAAGAAGGAATTATTAACGATTGTGCTCGTCAACGTCATCACCAACCCGCGGCTGAATTACCTGTTGATGGTTAACGGCCACTTCCGCCTGATTTCGCAAACGAAAGTATTGATGCTCTTTCTGGAAGCCGGCATCGTCATCGTCGAGTGGCGGCTGCTGGTCTGGGCGCTGGAACAAAAAGCAAATAAAATGCTGGCACTAAGCGCCGTGATGAACGCTTCCTCGTTCATCGCCGGGTTACTTTTATTCCGATGAATCGCAGGAAATAGCCGGGGATTTACAAATATTACCGGCCGGCACCTAACCTAATATGATATTTTTCGTTATAACTATAAGGATAATTATCTTATGAACATATTTTTACGAAGAATTAAGCTGAAACAGTTTGGAATGATGATGGCGGCATTGTTATTGTTCACGACACTCGCGGTAGGCTGCGGGCAGATTACCACAAAAACGGCAGCTGACGATACAATCGCCTCTAATGATACAACGGCAGCGCCGGTGACTTTTGCATCCCTACCGATGGTAGATACTATCGGATTGCATACGGTGCAGATAGTTTTCATTGCGCAAAATCTGGCAAACGGTCAGGCCGTCATGGTGATTCCCCTCGGCACCGGCTTTTTACTCAATGAAGACGGCTATATTATTACGGCGAATCACCTGCTGGATTTAGGGGAGCGGTACATCCAAAATACCCAGGCAGAAACGGCAGAACTCAGCATTGAAATTCTCCCGCCGTCCGGACGCGGCTATGCGGCGGCGCTGCCGTCAATAACAAACGATTTCAGTGTCGTCGCAACTGACGCTACGCATGACCTGGCATTGTCAAAACTGAAAATGCCGGTGGTAATAATCGCCCCGGGAGAAGGGCCGATGACAATACGTTACAGTGACGGCTCCTACGGGAATTTAGCCCTCGGCAATATTAGTTTTGCCACGAATATTGCACCAAGTACGCCCGTCGGGTTAACCGGATTTCCTTCAGATACGTTGGTACTCACCACAATAAAAGGCGAGGTGACTTCCGCAGAAATAGCTGCCGCCGGTAATTTTACGTTAACCGATACCACAAGTCTCCCGCCCAATGATTTGAGTGTCCAATACAGTATTTCCGGTTATTGCCAGACAGATATCAAAGCCGACGCCTTTTTTAGCGGAAGCCCGGTTTATGCAACCAGCAATGAAACAATTTTAGGAATCTGCATTAACACGGATGATAATGGGACTACGGTGGTTGTGCCAAGCCAATATATTTTAGACTTGATGAAAAATAATAACATTTCAGCAAATTAGAAAAACAGATATTAACGGCATAACGACAGGGAAATAATATGAATAAACGGATTGGGATTATTTTAACCATAACCGTATTGGTGATGCTGACAGCGGCCGGATGCGGGCAGATCACCACAAAAACGGTAGTTGATACCACTACTCAAAATACGATTCAAACCGAACCGACCACGCTATACAACACCATCGGGATTAACTCAGCTTCAACTAAAGCTGCCAACGGGCTGAGTTTGTCCGTTTCCACAGACCAGACTGACTACGCACCCGGTCAGGAAGTCCAAATAGTGACCGACGAAAATAATACGCTCGCCAAAACCAATAACATCCCTATCGCGGATAATTGGACTGTAAGCGGATTAATAAGGATGGGTTTTGGCAACCCCGATCCCAATATTCCTTACGGCATCGCCGTCTACCAGGGAGATTACACATTGGCAAACGTTTCTGCCGCAATGCCACTTAATCCTTGATAACCCGACAGCTATTTATTTGGGTCCTCCTTATTTTGCCCCCACCTCATTCTCTTTTCAACCATTGAGCGATATTGCCGATATCATCCCGGGTAAAAACATACCCAGTGAAGATGCCAGTTCAATTATCAGACAGCAGCAAATCAGCGGAGCAATGACATTAAAAGGCTATTGGACTGACGACTCCTATCCCAAATTCACCTACTTTGACCCCGGGGTCTATACCGTCTTAGGCGGGGACGAATGGGGAAATTTAGCACTGGTGCATTTCACCGTTTCGGATTCCGTTACTACCGACACAGCAAATGTTAATTCCGTAAACGCGCCGGTCAAAGTCATATCTATTAACACTAACGATGTCAACGGGACAACGGATTACCCGACAGTAGAATTAACTCTGGAAAATGTATCTACCGAGCCGATTGTATCTTTAAGCGCCGTTTTGATTGAATTTGCGCCGCAGGACTTTAGTTTCGGATTGAATGTAACACCCGAAAATCCCTTACTCCCCGGGACCAATGTAATCGGGTTCAGTTATTTGTTACAGGGAGCTTTTGGCGACGGCATTGCCTATTCGCTGAAAATCAGCGGCATCTACCGGAACGGACAAACATTTAGTTTTACCTGGGAACCGGCAAGTAATTAACACAGGAAGAATGGAGTGAAACATAAAATTGCACTTACAGCCGGAATATTACTGATGTTCACAGTGATTACGGCAGGCTGCGGACAACCTACCACAACAACGACTGAAACCGACTTCAATAATGTCAATTCCGCCTCAATAAAATCCGGCAATGGGCTGAGTTTGTCCGTTTCGACCAACTCAACCACATACCGTCCCGGTCAGGAAGTATCCACAACCATTGATATAAAAAATATGCGGACGGAGACGAATGATATAGTCGCAGGTAACGATTGGCCGTATGATAATCTGGAAATAGACCAGTGTGATATGGGTCCATGGGGCTTCGCTTATCCTTACGGAATAGCTATTTTTCAGGGGAGCTATTTCCCTTCCAACTTTGCCGCCGTTACACCTCTTGCCCTTTATGATTACAATTTATTAGTCCCATGTCCTTCTCCGATTCCAGCAGTTTCCTATGATTTTCAGCCGATGAGCGATGTTGCCACAGTGTCAGGCAGCTCCACACAGTTTCCAACCTCAACATTTGCAATTAATATAAAGCTTACCGAAACGGGTTATTGGTCTGGTTCTGCACCAAACGTAACTAAACGTAATTTTGAACCAGGTGTTTATACCATAGTGGGCGGGGATGAGTGGGGCGCGTTGGTCGTTCTGCATTTCACGGTGACAAATTAACGATATATTCCTGATTGAAAGGCGGTAAGTAAATGAAAATTAGAGTTGGAATTGTTTTGTTAGCGTGTTTGCTAATATTCACCGACTGCAGCTGTTCCGACCTTTTGACAACGCAGACTGCCATACAGAACATTACGAATAAAACCATTTCTGCTATAAATATAGTGAGTACGTTTGAACTGAATTCTGATTTTACCGATACTTTGAGCACTGATTTTACCGGAAGCAACATAACAGACTGGAAAGGTAGCAGGTTAATAGACATTAGTGATAAAGAAATGGCGATGAATATGGCGATAACCACCGGGCCGCTGGTCACTACCGATAAGCTATATTTTCTAAACGGCCAGGAATATCTGGAAACTTTGAACCCGTCAAATACCCCGTCAATCTGGGGATCGAAGACCGAACTTAACGATAAAGACTGGAAGCAGCAAACCCAAATTCAGTTTCTTAGTGATCTGTTGAACACTGCCGCCAAAATCAGCTCCCTGCCGGATGAAAAATTAAATGATGTTGACTGTGCTGTTTTAATAATAACCCCGACGACTCAGGCTGCGGTCGATTTTGTCCTCTCCCAATTTCAATTTGGCGGGCCTGCCCCTTTTTCGATGGAGGGAGGGGCGACTATAACTCCGGACGCCTATCAGGGAGGAGCAATCACGCTTTGGATTAGTCTGGGAAACTATTTGCCGGTGAAAGTTGAAGCCGCGTTTAAATTTCAGAATAAAGAGAATTGGAGTGCAAATTCTTCTACTACCGTAATAACAGACAATTACCACAACGAATTGGATTTCTCAAATTATAATCAGCCGGTATCCTTACAGGTGCCACCGGACGTATTGGCGGCATCAGACAGCGGTAGTTAATGGTTCGAATTATAAATTACCGCAGATTCAACCATTGCTGGTCGGGTTTTTCCCGGTTATTTTGGGCTGTGGGCCGCGCAGCGCGGATGGGATGATGGCGCACAGCACGATGATGCCGAGGACAAAACAGGCATGATTGATGGCGGCCATGAATTGCGGCAGTTCCGTAGAGCTGATGAGCTGGGTGCTGCCGACAATCTGTGAAAGCCGGGCATACGGCATTACCAATGTCATTAACAGCAGGGAGAAGGGCACGCTGAGCACGCTGCCGGTCTGGCTGAGGGTCATGCTGATGCCGTTGGCAATACCCCTTCGCTCCGGCGGCACCGAACCCATTATGGAACTGACGTTGGGCGAAGCGAACAGCGATATCCCGATGCCGAACAGCACCAGGCTGACCAGGATGGCTCCGTAGGAAGAATGCTGATTGAGAGTGGAGAACCAGAACAGCGCGGATGCATTCACTGCCAGGCCTAAACAGGTTAAAACCCGGCTGCCGATGCGGTCCGATAGCCGCCCGCTGATGGGACTGAGGAAAAAGATTAAGATTTCCATCGGGATTAAGAGCAGGCCGGTTTTCATCGGAGAATAACCCAGTACCAACTGCAGATACAACGACCGCAGGAACGGGCCGCAGGCGAACGCAATCGAGTTCAGGAAACTGGCCATCGTCCCGGCAGCGAAAGCCCGGATTTTAAACAGCTTCACATCCAATGTGGGGTGCTCCTGGCGGAAAGCGATAAATATCGCGATGGCAAATATTATTATCCCGCTGCCCATGATGACAATGTTGCGCACGGAGGCCGGGTTGCCAATAGTCAACCCGATTAGAATTGTCAGCAGGCCGACGCAGTATAGGATGGCGCCGGAATAATCAAATTTTTCGCCCACCGGCTTGATGCTGATTTCGCGCAGGCTGAAATAGCCGAAAATCGAACCGGCAATGCCGATGGGGACATTCAGCAGGAATATCGAACGCCATCCGAAAAGCCCGATCATCACGCCGCTGAGCGTATAACCGGCGATGTTTCCTAAATTCGCGGCCATGATATTGGTGCCGAGACCCATGCCGAGCTCTTCTTTAGGGAAAGCGTCGGTGATAATGGGAATGCAATTGACAATCAGCAAAGCCGAGCCGGAGCCCTGTAAAAGCCGGAAAATGACCAGCTGCTCGCCGTTCTGCGATAAAGCGCACAGCAGCGAACCGATAGTGAAGATGACAAACCCCAGGTTAAAAAGCCGCACCCGGCCGTATAAATCCGCCAGCCGTCCCAGCATCACCGGCAGTATCGTCATCATCAGCGAATAGCCGGTGATAATCCAGATGCCGTGAAAGATGCTGGCGTGCAACCGGTCTAAAATCGTCGGCAACCCGATGATGACAATGCTGGAATCCAGGCAGGCCATGAACAGACCGACGTTAGTCACCGATAAGGCGAGCCATTTATAATCGAGTTTGAATTTATCCGTTTTAAATCTCACGGAACCTCATCTGCCGTAACGAATTATTGTTTACTGCGGAACTACTGCCTGCCGGATTTTGAGCCATCTCCGGCAAAGAATAAATACCTTTACTAAGCCCTAATGTCCCAATGATTTCTTCAGTTTACCGTCAATCCAGAACCGCGCGGCATAGAAACTGAGCATACTGGGGCCGCCGGCGCCCATCCAGATAGCATGGGACTGGGCGTTAAAACCTTTGAGCCACGGCTGGCATAAAGAATACTGCGTCGGTAAGAGCAGCGATAACGCCCAATGCTGCCGCGCCACGCGCTCGTTGGCGTCTTTCAGGACCTGCTTCAATTCATCGTCGTTTTTTGCCGCCAGCGCTTCGGGATAGTAAGCGTCGAAAACAGGGTCGCTGACCATACAGAAATTGGCCGAATAACCGGTGTGGAAACGGGTAATCGCCCGCAGCGGGGCGTAGGTCTGTCCGAGCGGTCCGTACGGCCGGTATACCAGCTGGTCGTGTTTGTGTTCGATTTCGACATATTGAATCCAGGCCGCCGGGTCCATCGTGCAGATCTCCATTTCGATGCCGATATCGGAGAAATACGCCTGCACGATTTTCAGCAGCGGCATATCGCTGACCGTATCCGCGATGACATTGGTCTTGAATCCGTGGGGATACCCGGCCTCCGCCAGCAGTTTTTTCGCCAGCGCCGGATTATAGGCATATTCGTCTTTTAATTCCTGCGGCCAGATTTCGTAAGGGAAACCCCAGCCTTTAACCATACGGTTGGTTAACGTCGAAGGATACGGTTCGACGGAGCCGTGGTAATGGGATTTGGCGATGGCCGGCAGGTCCACGGCCAGCTGCAGCGCTTTGCGCACCCGGATGTCGCTATAGGGTTTCATATCCACCCGCGGCTGTAAAGTAATGGTCGGCCCCGCCGAAGACGGGATTTGGATGATTTCCGGGTTCGTTCTGGCGAGGGATTGCGCTCCCTGATACGAGATATTATTCATCACGTCTACTTTGCTGGCGCGCATGGCGTCCACCGCCGCCGCTTCGTCGGGGATAATCAGGTATCGTAGCTTGTCGGCGTAAGGGAGCTTGTTCTGCGTATGACGTTCGTCGTGTGCCCAGTAATCCGGATTCTTATCCAGGGCCAGATGTTGACCGGAAACGAAATCTTTCAATGTAAACGGGCCGGTGCCCACGGCATGGTGCCAGTCGCCAGCGTCACCCCACTTTTTGACGACATCGGGGCATTCCAAACATTGCGCCAGCCCGACATTATGCAGCGTTTCCATGATGAATTCCGGATTGGGCGTCTTGAACTTGAAGACTACGGTGTATTTATCCGGGGCGCTGACGGATATCATGTCCTGCATGCGCACGTCAGCATCGCGGTAGGGACTGGGTTTGGTGAATCCGCTGCCCAGACCGTAAAACCGGTGGTAATGAAACAGCACGTCTTCAGAGGTGAATTCGCGGCCGTTGGCCGGCGGCAGGTTCTGCCAGTGAATCCCTTTACGCAGGTGGATGACATGGGTTGTCGGGTCCGGGAATTCCCAGCTTTCCGCCAGGTTGCCTTTCTGGTATTTGGAAGGGTGCCAGGCAATCTGGTAGTTCCAGACATCGGGGTCGGTGGTCCAGTCGTCGGTCACCAGCCGTTCCAGCCAGGCGCCGTAGATGTTGGTCAGCCCCTCGGTGAAATACGGGTCGAAATTGACAATGTTCCGGCCCGCCCGGATGGTAATTTCGCCGCCGTACTGCGGCGTGCCCAGCTTATCCCACCAGTGTCCGGTTTTCATTTCCATCGTGTTTCCTTATCGAGCGTTTCGGTTTATTCGCCTTCGACGGCGTTCTTAATCACTTCCAGCCGCTGCGGGTTACCCTGCCCGTCCAGTTCCACCGCCACAAAATCAATGCGCCATTCGGCGGGCAGATTCTGATGGCTCTCCAGATAACGCGCCGCGGCATTCCTTAAATGCTGTTTTTTTCTGGCGGTGACGGATTCCTCCGGGGTGCCGTAGTTGCGGTTGTGCTTCGCCCGCACTTCCACAAAAACCAGGAAAGGACCGTCGTTTGCGATTATGTCAACTTCCCCTTCTTTACAGCGAAAGTTTTTCTCGATAATCCGATATCCCTGCCGGGTTAAAAATTCCGCCGCCAGTTTTTCGCCGATGATGCCGGTAGTTTGTCGTTTCATAACATTGCCATCAAGTCTCTGACCGGTTGAAAAGAACAGCGGTGAATGGGGGACGGCCCGAACCGCTGCAGGCAGGCCAGGTGCTCCGGGGTGCTGTAGCCTTTGTGTTCCGCGAATTTATATTCCGGATAAATTTTATCCAAATCTTCCATCATATGGTCGCGGGTGACCTTGGCGATAATCGAGGCACAGGCAATCGAAAAAGACAGGCAATCGCCGTGAGTGATGCCCTTTTGCGGCAATTTGATTTCCGGGATGTGGAAAAAATCCACCAGCAGAAAATCAGGCGGCGGTGTGATTTTATCTACAGCTTTTTTCATTGCCAGGCGGGAGGCGGTTGCAATGCCCCGGCTGTCAATCGTTCTCACGTCGCTCTCACCGATACCGAAGCCGATAGCGATTTCAGTGATGTACGAAAATAACTCTTCCCGCCGCGCCGGGCTCACCTGTTTGCTGTCGTTGACCAGCGGCTTCCAATCGGCTTCAAAATCGAACGGCAGGATGACGGCAGCCGCCACAACCGGACCGGCCAGCGGGCCGCGCCCCACTTCATCAGTGCCGGCGATGCGCAGATAACCCATTTGCCGGGCGGCATTTTCTTCGTCAAATGTGGGCGGGCCAAAAACTTCCGCTTTCGGCGGTTTTATTTTTCTATCAGGCTGCTTACTTTTTGCCATATCATCTGCTTTATCTTTTCTTTGGGCAAAGCGCCATCAATGACCAGCCACCTTCGGGGTTCTTCTTCGGCCAATTTCAGGTAACCGGCCCGCACCCGGCGGTGAAAGGCCCGGTCCTCTTGCTCGAAGCGGTCCGGTTCCTCCCCGGTTTTGCGGGCAAAACCGACCTCAGTGGAAATATCCAGCAGTACCGTCAAATCCGGCTTCAAGGTACCGGTAGCGAGACCGTTAACTTTGCGGATTGTTTCGATATCCACGCGGCGGCCGTATCCCTGATAGGCGATAGTGGAATCAGTATAACGGTCGCAAATCACAATCTTGCCGGTTTGTAAGGCGGGGCGAACCACTTCATCCAGCAGCTGGGCACGGGAAGCATTGAAAAGCATCAGTTCGGTCATGGGGGAAATGCTGGTACCGCGCGCCCATTTCAGCAAGCGGGTCAGTTTTTCGCCGAGAACAGTGCTCCCCGGTTCGTGAATTAATATGGCGGGGATTGCCAATCGGTTTAGTTTGCGGTAGAGCGCCCGGGTTTGCAGGCTTTTCCCGCTGCCCTCACCGCCTTCAAAAGTAATAAAAAGCGACATTTAAAATCTCCGATTATCTTAAAGCCAGTTTATCACTTGCCGTCGGGAAACGCCATAGTAAGGCTTGATAGAAGAATCCTTATGATATTTCACAGCAAATATTTTAAGTTTATTTTCAAATTGGGACTTGACAAGTTTTTAACATTGGAATATTGTTAAAAACAAATATTATCTCCATGGAGGGCCACGCAGCTCCGGCTGTCAATTATAATCTGTTTTCACTTACATAGTCTCAACAACACCTCCACTCAAATTTGTAATTTCGGCTTGAAATTCAAATACAACGAACAAAAATAAGGAGGGTTTATGAAAGGAAAAACAGTTTTTCTATCTTTGCTGGCAATTGTGCTTGCCATGGTTCTCATCTTGGCTCCTGCCTGCAGCAGTAAAACTACTACGTCTGCATCTACTCCCCAAGTTCTCCGCATCAACCTAGGTGGTGAACCCGATACAATTGACCCCAACCAGGCCGCCTGGGCTCCTGACTTAACTCTTATCGGTCAATGTTTTGAAGGACTGCTTAGTTTCAAAACCGATGGCACACTGACACCAGACATTGCCACAGTAATCCCATCTACTTCAAACGGCGGTATTTCATCAGATGGTCTCACAATTACGTTCCACTTGAAAACAAACGTTACCTGGAGTGACGGCACGCCGGTTACCGCCAATGATTTCGTTTATAGTATTGTAAGGGAAGTTAGTCCTGTTTTGGCATGTCCCTACGCCTCTTTTTATTTTAATATCGTTGGCGCTCAGGCATACTATTCCTCCGGCAATGATACCCCGGATCAACAGGCTGCCCTGGCTGCTGCAGTCGGCGTCAGCGCACCCGATAACTACACGTTGGTGATTAAACTCAACTCCCCTCAGGAGACAATACTGGACTGTATGGCACTATGGGCCGTATATCCGGAGAAAGCCTCTGTTATCAATCAGTATGGTAACAGCTGGACCGACCCGCCTAATTACATCGGCGATGGCCCCTATATACTGACAACATGGACACATCAGACCGAATTGGTTTTAAAACCGAATCCTAATTACTGGGGTACCAAACCTAAGCTTGCAGAGATTGATATGATGGAGATAACTGATGCCAATGCGGCATTGGCTGCCTATCTAAACAATCAGCTTGACATTGTTGGAGTCCCGATAGGCGATATTAAAACCTACATGAATGATTCAAGCTATGCAAATCAACGGCTGCTGGTAAATCAGTTGGGTACTTTTGCCCTCCAATTTAATGTTGATCAGGCACCATTTAATAACGTACTGGTGAGACAGGCATTTGCTTGTGCCATCGACCGTAATGCCTTCGTCAGTGACGTATTAGACGGTGTTGGTAAAGTGACAACCAGCTGGATTCCACCGGGCATGCCGGGATATGATGCAAATGCAGGCTCGCAATACGCCTTCAACGTAACTAAGGCAAAACAACTGCTGGCGCAGGCGGGTTATTCGGATGTATCTAAGTTACCTGCGATCACGTATACCTATGCCAATGATACCAACGACACGACGATCGCCCAATTCTTACAAGGTCAATTGAAGACTAACCTGGGGATCAATATAACGCTTAATCCTGAAGAATCAAACACCTTCCAAAGTAACGTAAACGCAGGGAACTTCCAGTTTGCCTGGTTCGGTTGGCTCGCGGATTATCCTGACCCCGATGACTGGCTGCTTTCCGAATTTACGACGGGTGGAGGCGTGAACCAAACGCATTACAGCAATCCGTCATTTGATACTTTGGCGAAAACAGCGGAGACTGATCTGGATAATACTACACGGCTCTCAGATTGGGCCCAGGCCCAAACGATGATGCTAGCTGACGTTCCTCTTGCCCCCATTTACAATTCTGAAACGTTCGCTCTGGTAAAACCATGGGTCAAAGGGTTGGATGCATCAGACATAGATTATTCGATTCCCGGCGACCGTTTCTACACATTGGTTTCTATCGCTTCACATTAATATATTAATTTAATAGTTGAACATTCTGTGGTGGTGGAGTGCTTTCCACCACCACAGAGATCAAGGGCGAATACTGATAAATGACAAGATTTGTTATCCGTCGCGTGCTCTGGCTCCTGCTGGTTCTATTGATTATCTCTTTAGTTACTTTTCTTTTAATGCACCTGGTGCCGGGTGGACCGTGGGCCAAAGGCAAACCACTCCCGCCGGCAGTGATCGCAGCAATCAACGCTAAATATGGACTGAATAAACCTTTATATATTCAATATGCCAAATATCTGTGGGGTATACTCCACGGCGACCTCGGAATCTCTTATTCATATCAGGACAGAAGCGTAACCCAGATTATAATGCAGAGTTTTCCGAAGTCGGCCATATTGGGAGGCATTGCATTTATTCTGGCACTGATAGTCGGCATCTCGTTAGGGATGGCCGCAGCATTACGGCAAAATACCTGGGTCGATTATGTCTGTGTGATGTTTTCCACCATCTTTGCCAGTGTTCCCGGATTTGTGCTTGGCATCCTGTTGGTAATCGTTTTCTCTGTAATACTGCACTGGCTGCCGTCCGGCGGCTGGGGGACACCCTCTGATCTCGTTTTACCTGTCATTGCGCTGGCGGCCTTGCCGGCCGCTTACATCGCCCGAATTACCCGTGCCAGTACACTGGAAACAATACGCCAGGATTATGTCCGTACCGCCCGCTCCAAGGGTTTGTTGGAAAGGAATGTCTTGATCCGTCATATTCTGAGGAATGCGCTGATTCCGGTGGTCACGATTTCGGGACCGGAATTCGCAGCTCTGGTAACAGGTTCGTTCATCGTCGAAACTATCTTCAGCATCCCCGGCATCGGACGTCTCTTCGTGTCGTCTGTTTTTGCGCGCGATTATGGGCTAATCATGGGAACTACCCTGTTTTATGCTTTCATTATCTCTGTTGCCAATCTGGTAGTTGATATTTTATACGCCGTGATCGACCCACGCATCCGCTACGATTAAGGAGTACATAACTTGGCAACAAATAAAACAAATGCCGCAAACGTCAGTCAACGTCCCGTCCACACGCTGTGGGGTGACGCGTGGTTCCGGCTTAGAAAAAATAAGCTGGCGATGGCGGGCGGGATATTTATCATCCTGCTGTCGCTGGCCGCGATTTTTGCACCTTTCATCACTCATTACGGATTCGCGCAACAAGACCTGACGGCTATACTACAAAGCCCCAGCGCCAAGCACTGGCTGGGCACGGATGGATTGGGCCGGGATACTTTCGCACGGCTGCTTTACGGAGCGCGCACATCTCTCGCCGTCGGCATCTTTACCCAGGTGATTATCGTCGGCATCGGTTTACCGATTGGCGCGATTGCCGGATACGCTGGCGGCAGCGTGGATAATATTCTGATGCGTTTTGTGGACGTGATGTACAGTTTTCCCAGCATCTTGCTCATCATCCTTATAAAAGCAATACTCGGCGGCGGAATCTATCAGTTGTTTTTTGCCATCGGGTTAGTATCCTGGGTAGATATCGCCCGTCTGGTGCGGGGCCAGATTATGTCTATTAAATCACGGGATTATGTGGCCGCCGCGCGGGCCATGGGAGGCATGGGGCCGTATATTACTGAGCGTCACCTGTTACCCAACTCCCTTGGCCCAATCATTGTTACCGTAACGTTTTCCGTCCCTCAAGCTATTTTTGCTGAAGCGGCATTAAGTTTTATGGGCATCGGTGTCAGGCCGCCAACGCCCAGCTGGGGAACCATGATCAACGACGGCTATGCAGTCATATTTTCGTCATGGTACCAGGTATTGTTCCCGGCCCTAGCGATTGCGCTGTTAATGATATCGTTTACTTTCTTGGGCGACGGTTTGCGAGACGCGCTCGACCCGAAGATGAGGCACTAAAAGATGGCACCTTTGCTGGAAGTTCGTAACATCAAAACTTACTTCAATACGCAGGACGGGGTGGTGAAAGCAGTGGACGGCGTCTCCTACGATGTCAATCGAGGCGAAACCATCGCGCTGGTCGGTGAAAGCGGCTGCGGGAAAACTGTCTCGGCCCTTTCCATTCTACGTCTGGTGGGGGAACCGGCTGGAAAAATCGTTTCCGGGGAAATTATTTTTGACGGTATTGATTTGTTAAAACTTTCCAAAGAGGAAATGCGCAAAATGCGGGGCGCGAAAATTTCTATCATTTTTCAGGAACCGCTAACATCGCTCAACCCGGTGCTAACTATCGGCCGTCAGATTTCAGAAGGGCTGGAATTTCATAAAAATATGTCTCCTTCCGAAGGGATGGAAGAAGCCACCAGGTTGTTAAAAATGGTGGGCATCCCCCACCCTGACCGCCGTGTCCATGATTACCCTCATCAATTCAGCGGCGGCATGAGGCAGAGGGCGATGATAGCTATTGCGATTGCCTGCCAGCCACAATTGATTATTGCGGACGAGCCCACAACCGTGGTCGACGTCACGATTCAAGCCCAATTACTGGAATTAATCCGTAATATCACCAAGGAATTGAACACGTCATTGATACTGATTACCCACAATCTGGGGATAGTAGCCCGTTACGCGCAAAGAGTTTTTGTCATGTATGCCGGCAATATTATCGAGTATGGTACGGCCCTTGATGTGTATCATAGTCCATATCATCCTTATACTGCCGGTCTACTGGGGTCTGTCCCACGCCTTGATGAACCGCGGAAAGCCCGCTTGCAGCCGATTGAAGGGCAGCCTCCCGACCTCATCGCGCTGCCGGTCGGCTGTTCGTTTCAAGCACGGTGTGCTTATTTTGTCCCCCAATGCCTCAAGGAAAAACCCCGATTAATAGAAGTAGCACCAAAACACTTTGCGGCCTGTTGGGTATCACAAAAGGAATTAAAACCATGGCAGATATTATAATCGAGGTTAATAACCTTACCAAGTATTTCCCGGTAACGCGGGGTTTATTACGCCGGCAAAAAATCGCCGATGTGAAGGCGGTGGATGGCGTCAGTTTTACGATTCATAAAGGGGAAACTCTGGGGCTCGTCGGTGAAAGCGGCTGCGGAAAAACAACCCTCGGCAAATGTATTTTACAGCTGATACGGCCGACTTCCGGGGATGTAATTTTTGAAGGTCGGGACCTGTGCGAGTTGTCCGACAAAGAATTGGTACCGGTCAGAGCGAAACTGCAGATGATTTTCCAGGACCCTTATGATTCGCTGGATCCACGTTTTACCGCCATGGATATCATCGGAGAACCGCTGCGGATTCACCATATTTCCAAAGGCAGGGAATACAGCGACCGTGTTTCGGAATTACTGGGCCTGGTCGGGTTGGCGCCTTATATGGCACAACGTTACCCTCATGAATTCAGCGGCGGGCAGCGTCAAAGACTGGGCATCGCCCGGGCGCTGGCACTACAGCCTCAATTTATAATGTGCGATGAGCCGATATCCGCGCTCGATGTTTCGATTCAGGCCCAAATTATCAATCTTCTTGACGATTTGCAGCAGAAGTTCGGGGTGTCTTATCTCTTTATTTCTCATGACCTCTCAGTGGTCCGGCATCTCAGCGACCGCGTAGTCGTGATGTACCTGGGTAAAGTGATGGAAATATCGAACCGGGACGAACTTTATAAGAATCCGCTGCATCCATATACTCGAGCCCTACTCTCAGCCGTGCCTATTCCCGACCCGGCTGTAGAGATGAAAAGACAGGTCATCGTCCTTCAGGGAGAAGTGCCAAGTCCGATGAACCCGCCGTCCGGCTGTGTCTTTCATCCGCGGTGCTACCGCGCTTTTGCGGATTGCACTAAGGTCGTGCCGCTGCTGGCAGATGCCGGTGGCGGGCACCAGGTCGCATGCCTGCTTTGCGAAACGTCACGACCCTGATACGCTAGGTTGGAGCGGTTTTCGCCTGCACTAATCTACGCCAATACCGGTCTATTTCACCTCGCTGTTCTCAACACTAAATAATATATAACTTTGACGCCGCTCCGTTCTCTTGGTAAAATCTAGTAAGTTTTATCATTGAGGAGATTTATTGACGTGAGCGGTGTAAATTCAACAGGCTGTGAAAAACTGCTGCAGGGCTATCCCTGGTTCACAGGGAAAAACCGGTTTCCGCTGCCGGCTTATTCCGAATTCATGCCGCCGCCGCGCTTCGGGCGCACTCCTTATGGTGAATTTGATACCGAACACCGGGTGCAAAACGACCCGTTCGGCTGGTACGTCTCCGAAATCGAAGAAGAACTGCAATTAAAACCCGGTTTAACGCTGCTGGCGAATGAAATACTAAAGCAAATCGTAGAACTCGGCGAGGGAAAACCGGCTTACAACATCTCCGGACAAATGGGGCGTAACCTGCTCGATAATCCGTACTGGCCGCCGGAACTGGCTGCGCAGGCCGGGAAGCTGCCGCATGAACGCTACGTTGTTTTTCTCCCCATGGCGCTCTCTAAAACCCAGGATGATAAAGGGCGGGTGCGCTGGACTTTTTTCGGCAGCAGCGAACAGGGGCCGGAACAGGCTTTCCGGAAAAGCTTCTTTTCTTCCCCCGCGCAGGAAATACCGGGAAAGGAAGCGCTGGCTTTTCTCTGTAATTTACTCTCCGCGGTTTATCAGGAAAACTGCCAGAATATTGCTGATTTGCCGGGCACCGGCTTCCGTTTTTTACCGGCCGCAGCCGCATCTCCGGACTGCGCTGACTTGCCGCTGCCGTCGTATTTCAAGCCGTTTGTTTACGATGAAAATGCCCTTGCGGAAGACATTCGCTATTTATTGACCTTCCGGCCGTTCGCCCGGCTGCCTCCGGCAATTAAGGAACGGTATCTGACCGGAAAATTAAACATTTTACCTTTCCCCGGCAGTCTGGTTTTCTGGGGTATGCCAGGTTTTATCAGCCTGCAAAAAGAAATGCCGCTGGCGATGCAGCTGCCGCTGCAGCGTTTGGCAGCGCGGCACGGCGGGCCGCACGGCATCCGCGTGCCGCAGGCGGGCAGTTTCCACGAACCCGGCAGGAACTTAAAACTACCCGAAATCGAGGAAAAGCAGCTGCTCAACACCTACAAACGCACCAGCCGCTGGGACCGCACCCACCGCTATGAAAATGAAATAATTATGAGCGCCATCGAAGATAAAGTGGCCAATGTACTTTTCAGTACCAAACTCGACGCAATGGGCCTTTACGGTAAGCCGATGGCCAAAAACTGCCAGCTCTGGACCGGCGATTTTCATCTGCTGCTGGACGGTCCGCAGGCGTCCCGGGCAGACCTGGAGCGCGCCGCCGCGATTGTATCGGAGGGCGGGACATTCCATTACCGCTTCCAGTTCCCGCCAATGCGTGTCGGATGGCATGAAATTTACTGGCAGCGACCGCTAACCGCTTATTGGGATAAAAGTGTAAATGAAGCCAAAACACTGACCGGCGGACCGCTCGGCTATCTGACCTGCTATGCGGTGGATAAGTCCGATATCGAGCAGCCCGTGGAATTGTGGCCGCGGCTGCTAAGGCGGGAGGCCTATCTGGCAGCGCTGCAAAACTTCGCCCACCTTGAAGAACATTACACCCATCAAACGACACTGAACGTTTTACGTGTGCTGGATACCGCCGAAATCTGGCCGCAACAATGCCTGCCGGAAAACTTTGCACGGCAGATGCTGCACTTACAGGAGCACGAAACCCTGAAATCATGGCTGGCCGTCCTGCCGGAAAAAGCGCAAAATACAGCAGACGTGAAAAACCTTTGCGCTAAACTGGAGAGCTGCATCGCGGATAGCGCCAGGCCGGAAGCTCGAAAAGAAAAACCGCTGACTTTCGGACGGACTGCCGCGCGTGTCTTCGAAAAAGCCTGGTGGCGTGATATTCAGATATTGTCCAGCGGCGCCTATTTGAATAAAGACAATGCCGATTGCGTCCACGACCCGGTGACGCAAAGCCACCTGACGCACCATCGCCGCGACCTGGAAAAACTGGGCAATTATCTGCTCGGACGCCACCAGCAGGCAATTCTTAACGCCGGCATGGAGGGCAAAGCTGTCTGCGGCGAATTGCCGTTTCACTGGGACACGGATTTCGATTTCTCGGATTTCGGCGGCTGGAAAAACAACCAGGAAGGCCATACCCACGAACGCGACCTGG
>Ga0326728_10010314_pt1 | contig 21934 bp, 17 predicted proteins | sample MB3enrmetagenome_FD_207602 | JGI IMG/M metagenome (GOLD analysis project Ga0326728, IMG submission 207602) | Lab enriched peat soil microbial communities from McLean, Ithaca, NY, United States - MB31MN | ecosystem: Environmental > Terrestrial > Soil > Wetlands > Peat | place: USA: New York... | reverse complement strand
AGTCCATACAACATCACGGTGGGTATTCCTGACCCCGTTACGCTGGGGGGAAGCGACCGTCCGTCCTGGGCGGGCAGCGGACCCATGCCTGCCTATGGGAGCTGGGCGCAGTGCATCAACGCGGCAAACTTCACCACCACCAGCGGGTTGAATCTTACCAACGGGACTAACACAGAAATTCCGCTCAACTTCTGCACTGGGCCGGCTACCGTGTCGCTCAACCTGCGGCTGGCGAGGACCATTGGTTTCGGTCCTAAGACTGCTGCCGAGCTCTCTGCCGAACAGGCAGCACGGCAGCAGGCCCGGCAGCAGGCCGGCGGTGGGCCGGGTGGGCCGGGCGGCCCGGGTGGCCCTGGCGGCTTTGGCGGCGGTGGTGGAGGCCGTGGCGGCGGTGGATTTGGCGGCGGTGGCCGTGGCGGCGGCGGTGGCGGCTTTGGCGGCGGCGGCGGACGCGGAGGCGCCTCCCAGACGGGCCGGAAGTACAATCTGACCCTCGGCGCGCAGGCGTTCAATCTGTTCAACGAGGTCCCGTACAGCAGCCCGGTCGGCAGCTTGAACAACCAGCTGTACTTCGGTAAGACGGTCAGCATCCAGGGCGGCAACGCGGTGCGGCGGATCACGCTGCAGGCGAGCTTCAGCTTCTAGAGCTACACAACGAAACGGGGCGCAACCAGAGAGATGGTTGCGCCCCGTTTTTTATGCGTACGGAGCTACTTTGACTCGAAGAGCTTGAGGTCGATGGCATCGCCCATGGCCTTATAACCGGCGTCGTTGGGGTGGAGGTGGTCGCCGTGGTCGTAGGCGGGCAGGAAGATGGAGGGGTTGGCGGGGTCCTGGGTGGCCTTGTCGAAGTCGATGAAGCCGTCGATCTGGTTGGTGGTGCGGATCCATTGGTTGACGGCCTGGCGCATGGTCTCCGCGGCGGGTGAGTCGTACTTGGACTTGCCGTCGGGGGTAAGGGTGGCGGCGTAGACCTTGATACCGTGGGCATGGGCGCGCTCAGCGAGTTGAGTGAGGCCGAATACGAGGTCTTCGGCACTTACGATGCCGTTGGGGCGGACGGGGTCAGTGGCATGGCCGATGTCGTTGATGCTCTCCAGGATGATGAGGTACTTGACTCCCGATTGGGCGAGGACGTCGCGGTCGAAGCGGGCGAGTGCGCTGGGGCCGGTGACGTCGTTCAGGACGCGGTTGCCGCCGATGCCCTCGTTGAGCACAGCGAGGTTGGCGGTCTTCTTGTCGGCTAGCAGGCGGCGCGCCAGCTCGTCGGGCCAGCGCGCATTGGCGTCGAGGCTGCTGAACGCGCCGTCGGTGATGCTGTCGCCCAGGGCGACGACAGCGGCGCTGTTGGCGGAGACCATGACGTCGACGCCCTTGACGAAGGCCCAGGACGTGAGTTTTGTGGGATTGTCGAGGGTCTTGGCTCCGACCACATTGCCCGGGGCGGCGTAGCTGGTCTGGTTGGCGTTGCCATGCTGCGAGAGGTGGGTGATGGTCTGCGCAGGGAGGAAGAAGCTGATGGCGAGGTCAGCAGCGGCGGGCAACTTCAGCGTGGCCGGGTCGCTGACCACCAGCGCTCCGGGGGGTATGACGACCGAGGCGCGTCCGCCGAAGGTGAGGCCGGCGGCAGAGACCAGGTTGATGGTGCTGCCGCCCTGGCTGACAGCGACGTGCGCCGCGCTGATGGTAAGCGGTTCCGAGCCGAACTCGTTGGTGAAGACGACACGGACCTGTGGGCCGCCCAGGGAGAGGTGCACGATCTCGCGCAGGGTGGTGTCGGCGGCGCCGTAGACGAAGGCGGGCGGGCGACCTGGAGGCGGCGCGGAAATGGGGGCAGATGCAGGCGCGGCCTGCGCGGGCGCGGCGATTGCCGACGGCGAGGCGACGGGTACAAGAAGGGCTGGAGTTGCGGGGCGGCCATTGTTAGCGGCGAAGGGTGCGGCGGCCCAGGTGCCGACCCAGTGGTCGGGCGGCGGAGCGGCGTACGAGGTGGAGGCGATGGCGGCGAACGCGAAGAGCAGAAGCAGGCGGGTGATGCGCGGGTGTGGGGTCACGGGAGAATGTCAACCTCGAATTTTATTTTTCTGAGCGGCACCATCTTACGCTGTTTGAGGAGACGCTGGAATACACGTGGTTTGGCGGATGCAGGTGTTTTTCAAGTATAGTTGCGTTCGGTAGAGGGAACAGAAACAGGCAACAGGGAACAGAAAATCGGGCCGTGCGGCAAGCACGGGAAGAATAGATGATAGGGGAACGATGACGATGAGATGGGCGCACGTTATTCTAATAACTATGATGACTACACTTGGAGCACAGAGCGCGGTTGCAGCTACGGCGGTGACGAAGGCTGCATTCGGCAAGCTGACCGATGGAACGGCGGTGGACGTTTACACGCTGAAGAGCGCCGACCTTGCGGTGCGGATTACGAACTACGGAGCGCGCATCGTCTCGATTGAGACGAAGGACCGCGACGGCAAGATGGGCAACGTTGTGCTGGGATACAACTCGGCCGAGGGATACGCGGCGGAGGGGAACCACAAGACCTACTTTGGCGCGATCGTGGGGCGATACGGCAACCGGATTCGCGGCGGCAAGTTCACCATCGATGGGCACACCTACCAGATCCCGGTGAACAATGGCGCCAATGCGCTGCACGGCGGGCCGGTTGGCTTCGGCGACCATGTGTGGACGGGCAAGGAGATTCCCGGCGGCGTGGAGATGACGCTGCTGTCGCCGGACGGCGATATGGGATTTCCCGGCAAGATGACAGTGCATGTGCGCTACACCCTGGCGGGCAGTGCACTGCATATCAACTACTCGGCCACGACCGACAAGCCGACGGTGGTGAACCTCACCAACCATACCTACTTCAACCTGGCGGGCGATGGCAGCGGCACCATCCTCTCCCAGGTGATGCAGATCAATGCCGACCAGTACACGCCGGTGGACGCCGGGCTGATCCCGGTGGGCGGGGCGAAGCCGGTGGCGGGAACGCCCTTCGACTTCAATAAGCCGACGGTGATTGGGGCGCGGATCAACGAGGCCAACGAGCAACTGAAGATTGGCGGGGGATACGACCACAACTGGATTCTGCGCGGTAAGAACGGCGAGATGAAGGTGGCGGCGAAGGTCTACGATCCGAAGACGGGGCGCGTGCTGACGGTGTCCACCACGGAGCCTGGGGTGCAGTTCTACTCCGGCAACTCGCTGGATGGCGCGTACAAGAGCGTTACCGGCGCGGTCTACGCGAAGTACACCGCGTTCTGCCTGGAGACGCAGCACTATCCCGATTCGCCCAACCAGCCTGCGTTCCCCAGCACGATACTGCGGCCTGGCCAGACGATGCACTCGGAGACGGTGTTTGCGTTCTCGGTGCAGAAGTAGAGGACGAGTGGGTAGTGAATAGTGGGTAGTGTGTAGTGGAGGTCAGGGCCATGACGCTCAATCACAGATACTGCCGCGCGTATTTATTCAGTTTTCTCGCGATCCTGTTTTACTGCCAAGGACTACTTGGAGTTGCGCAAAAGGCACCACCACGACAACGAGAAGTAGAGATCGCAGCTCTCGCCTTATCTAATCCTATCCAGTTCACGAGGGTTATGGACTTAGGTAATTCTTATGCCGTACCGAGAAGCAATCATCAAGTAGTGACGTTTCTAGACGGTAGCCCTGACTGGATAGGCAACGTATCCATAACCATAGAGAACCACACGACAAAACGGATCATTGCTATCAAAGCTATGGTTTCTGTCCCAGCATGGGATCCGGACCTATTTCATATGAGCTATTTCATATACTTTCATGAAGGCCAACTCCCAGAACATGCCCTACATTTAGGCGATGGGACACCAATCCCCGAAGAATCTTCCATGGTTCTCGATGTCATACCAGGAGGTTCGGGAACTATTCCCTTCAAGCAAGCGTTTACTAAGCTTATTGCAAAAAACAGGCCTTCGACTGCAGTTCCCCTCGCCTCCGTGGATCGTATACGGGTCCAATTAGATGGGATATTCTTTTCCGATGGCACTGAATGGGCATACGGTACATATTTAAAGCCGGATGCGTCGGCACCAGCACACTACGTGCCAATATCACCGGAAGAGTGGAAATCGTATAAGTAGTGTTCGCAGATAGAGTGGTACCGGCAGCCTGCCAGTTTTGCGTCAGCGGGTGCGAGAGAACTTTCGCTGGAGGTCTTCGGCGATGAGCTTGCCGTGGAAGCGGCCGTTCTCGATGAATATCTCGTTGGTGCGGCGGCCGCCGAGGATGACTCCGGCGAGGTAGATGCCGGGGACGTTGGACTCGAGCGTGGCCGTGTTGCAGACTGGGCAGCGGTCGTTGGCCTCGTCGAAGCGGATGCCAAGCTGCTCCAGGAAGCTGAAGTCGGGGTGGTAGCCGGTGAGCGCGAAGACGAAGTCGTTGGCGAGGGTGAGGCTGCCCAGGGGAGTGGCCAGGATGACCTCGTCCTCGGTGATGCGTGTGACGGTGGAGGAGAAGTAGGCCGTGATGGCGCCGTCCTTGATGCGGTTATTGATGTCGGGCAGGATCCAGTACTTCACATTCTTGTGCATCTCGGGGTTGCGATGGATGAGGGTGACGCGCGCTCCGTGGCGCCATAGTTCGAGGGCGGCGATGGCGGCGGAGTTCTTGCCGCCGATTACAGCGACATCGAGGCCAAAGAAGGGGTGCGGATCGTTGTAGTAGTGCTGCACCTTGCTGAGCTCTTCGCCGGGGATGCCCAGCATGTTGGGCAGGTCGTAGTAGCCGGTGGCGAGGACGAGCTTGCGCGCGCGATGTTGGATGTGCCTGCCAAAGCGGTCTGAGGTATGGACGGTAAAATCGCCGTCAGCGCCGGTAACGCTCTGCACCGTCTGATAAGGGCGCACGTTGAGTGAGTAGTGCTCGGCGACCTTGCGGTAGTACTCCAGTGCCTCCACGCGGGTGGGCTTCTGGTTGGGCGTGGAGAAGGGCATGTCGCCGATCTCCAGCAGCTCCGGCGTAGTGAAGAAGGTCATGTGCTCGGGATAGTGGAAGAGCGAGTTGCAGAGGCATCCCTTGTCCACCAAAAGAGAGCTGAACCCGCGGCGCTGGGCCTCGATGGCGCAGGCCATGCCGGTGGGACCGGAGCCGATGACAAGCAGGTCGTGGAGGGTATTGTCCCGTGCAGGGAGTTTGCTGAGAGTGGTAGCGACTTCTTGGCCCATGATTCGATTCTACCGAAGTGGCCTCCGAGCGTGCGCAAACCACTCACATCTCAGAATCGAAACGCTACCCCAGCGAGCAAAGACTCTCGCCGGGGACCCCGGATGTGGGTCACCCAGATGCGCCTACAGTTCAACCAGTTTGTGGGCGATGGTGAAGAGGGCAAGTTCCAGACGGGTGGAGACGCCGGTCTTGTCGAAGACGTTGGAGAGGTGACGCTTCACCGTCTCCTCGCTGATGGTGAACTGCTTGGCGATGTCGCGGTTGCTGCACCCTTCGACGATGCAGGCGACCACCTCGAGCTCTCTGGGGGTGAGGCCGTAGGTCTTGCGATCGGGAGCTGCCGCCGCCTGGGCCATCAGTTGCTGCAGCGCTTTAACCAGATTTGCCACGCGCTCGCCGCCGATCCAGTAATCGCCGCCCAGCACAGCTCGCAGCGCCTGCGAGAGGTCTCCCGCGACGGAGTCCTTGAGCACGATCCCGCGCGCGCCGATCTGCAGCGCCTCGATGATCTGATGCTGCGTGATGGTGCTGGTGAGCAGCACGATTTTGACGCGCGGCGATTTTGTCATGATGGCCCGCATGGCTTCGAGGCCTGGAAGGCGCGGCATCAGAAGGTCGAGCAGCAGGATGTCCGGCTCGAGTTCGAGGGTCTGGGTGATGGCATCGTCGCCGTCCTCCGCCTCGCCGACCACTTCGAAGCCCGGCTCACTCATCAGCATGTTGCGTACGCCGAAGCGGACTACGGGATGATCGTCGGCAACCACGATCCGGATGGTTGCCGGGGAAGGGGAGGGTGGAGAAGATGGACTTGCGGATGGCAGGTTCTTATCGGCTTTTGCAGTCATTGGCGTGACCTCGCACAGCTCAACTGGGAAATGTTAGAGCGGAACCAGAGTAACAGTGCCATAGCGATGAGTATTCTTGGTGGTTTTTTCTTGAGGAAAAAGCCACTTGAAGGATTTGCCTCCGGGTGCACCTACTCTTGTTTCGCTCAAGCTCAAGAGCGTGACCCAAGAATACGCTCTAGCCGGTCGCATGCGTTTGTCAACTCATCAAGAGAGTTAACCGCCTGCATCCCCTGCACCGCGGTGGCTTGGAGTCCTTTTGCCTCCAGCTCCGCCGCCATCCTGTGCAGCTCAGCCGCGCCCAGCATTCCACAGCCTCCTTTAATGGAATGCGCCTCGCGCACAAAGGCCTCGCCATCGCGCGCTTTCGCAAGCCTGCGCATGGAGGCGATGCGTGTGCGCACATCGTTCAGGCACAGTGCATATAGCTGGCGTAGCTGCGGCTCGGGCATGGAAGCCGCAAGCTGTTGATAGACCTCCTTGTCCAACACGGGCAGGACAGTCTCCGTGGATAGAGGCTGCTGAGGTTGGCTGCGCGAGCGTCTGACGGAGAGGGTCCGCGGCGCAGAAGAGGCAGAGATCGAGATCAACTTTGCATTGGACGGCGATCGGCCGGCAGGGCCGCGGACAACGGTCCACCTCTCCCGCCTGGCCGGAGAATTGGGCGCGCCGGAGGGAGGACTCTGCGCCTCCAGAGCGGCTGCGATCTGCTCCATGGTGAAGGGCTTCAGCAGAAATCCGTCGAAGCGCGCGATCAGATGTGCGGGCGGGCGGCTTCCGCTCATCAACAGCAGGAGGGTCGCCGGGGGGCAGATGCGGCGGAGCTCACCGGCCAGCCGTGCGCCTGTAAGGCCGGACATCTGCGCGTCGGCCAGCACAAGGCCGGGCGCGCTGGCGGAGTGGTGAATCTGGGTGATCGCGTCTTCGCCGGACTGCGCGCACTCGACCTCGTAACCTTCGGCCTGGAGCAGCACGCTGAGCAGGTCGCGGCTCATGGGGTCGTCATCGACCACCAGAACGCGCATCGGCTTGGATGGAGGCGTCATGATTGCCGAGTAGAGTATCAGGCAAAACATCCGAGCGCCACTGGGCTGGGTGGAATTATGTCCAAATGGATTCTCGTGACCCGGCGGTGGTTGAGGCGTTAGAGTTGTTGCCATGGCAGACAAGGACGATCCAGAGCAGAGTACAGACACCAAGGCGGTGCGATGAAAGGTTTGGCACTGCTGGCGATTCTGCTGTGGCAGGCGGCGGCCGCGAACGAGCCACCGGTGGCGCAGCCGGGGGCGATGCGGTACGAGCGCGCGATCCAGGTAGCTGGCGACGCGGGACAGGCCTGCGCAGTGCTGGACGCGGCGCTCTTTCCCCATGCCGCGCCCTCGCTGACGGATGTGCGGATATTTTCGGTGCAGGAGGCTGCTGCGGGCGCGGCGGCGCATGAGGTCCCTTATGCGATCACACTGAGCGAGGCGGCGAGCGAGGAGACCGAGTCGGCGCGGGTGCTGAACCTTGGAGCGGGGCCGGCCGCGGGAAAGGGAGGCGCAACGATCGTCTTCGATCTGGAGATGCCTGCGCACAGCTATTCGGACGTGACGCTCGATCTTGATCCGGCAGTGCATGACTTCATTGCAACGGCGACGGTCACGGGAGTGAATGCGCTGGGGGGACACGGCAGGGCAACAGCACTGGGATCGTTCACGCTGTTCGATCTGTCGGCGCAGCATCTGTCGCGGGATACAACGATTCCTCTTCAGGAGTCGACGTTCCGTTACCTGCATATGGAACTGCATTTTTCTCCGATTCCGGGGAAACCTGCCACACGCTTTGTTCCGGCGATGGTGCTGGGGGCGACGGTGCCGCCCAGCCGCGAGGCGCAGACGGTGTACACGACGGTGGCGGAGACGGCTGCTGTTACGACGAAGGACCGCGAGACGGTGGCAACATTTGCGGTTCCGGCGCGGGTCCCGGTGGAGCGGGTGTCGTTTGTACTGGCGCCGGGATTCACGGGGAACTTCAGTCGAGTGGTGAAGGTGAGCGCGCTGGCCGACGCGGATAAGTCTGACGACGACGGGCGCGCGCCACTACCTGAGATGGTAACGGGAAGCATTCTGCGCGTTCATACCAGCGAGGCGGGCCGCGAGATTCGCACGGAGCAGCTTGGGGTACCGGCGATTCTGGGGGCGAACCTTCAGCACGCGGCGAAGGTCGAGGTGGTGATCGAGAACGGAGACGATCAGCCGCTGCCGATTGCGGCGGTGCGGCTGGAGATGCGCCAGCGCAAGATCTGCTTCGAGGCGCCGGCGAGTGGGGCGAGCTTGACTCTGTTCTATGGCGATTCCAGGCTGGAGGCCCCGGAGTATGACTACGCGCGGCTGTTTGTGGCTTCGCGAACGGCACTGGTCGCGGAGCTGGGGCCGGAGGCGCTGAACCCGAAGTACCGGGCCCCGACTGCGCCGCTTCGTCCCTTCGCGGATCGGCACCCCGAGCTGCTGTGGATTGCGCTGATCATCGTGATTTGCGCACTGGGAATGGTAGCGCTGAAGGCAGCGAGGAACGTGGGGCGGTGATTGAACCCACATCTCAAAATTGAATAGCCTGTCCTGAGCGAAGCCGAAGGACGGGTCACTCGGCAGTGTTGCCATACTTCCTCGGGCTAACCCGTTTTGAACAGGCTCCGGTGCTATAGTCGCCCCATGCCTAAGAAAACCTCATCGCTCACGTCGCCAAAAATCAAGAAACTCGCAGGAAAAGGATTGAAGGCTCCCTCAACTTTAACGACCAACGAAACCCAAGAATTGGCTGGGTCAGTGATGGAGCACATCCTGCGCCATCGACCCAAACCCAAACTCTAGAGGCGCTGCCCGAGGATCGGATGAAAACTACAACGCTCGCAGTGTTTTTCCTGATACTTGTGTGTTCTGGTGCAACTGCTCAGACACAAACGTCTCCTTCACATGCTGAGGTCTCCAGTTGGGAACTACGGGCTGGGCAATTGGAAGAAATTTCCATGTGCCATCACGCAATAAAAGCTGCCTATCATGATGGGTTGGCCTTAGACCAGAACCCCTATTATCGATACATCGTCAACTCGCCTCATAGCGGATCTAGAAGCAATGTTTACCCTATTCCCCAACGCTGCAAGAATCTGGAAACAGACTGGATTCTCAGCTACACCAACATGCATACAGATGTTAAGGCTATCGAAGACAAGAACATGCATGACGAAGTTGGAATGACAATTACAGACATTGCGACAGATGCTCAGTTCTTGACCATTGTGATTAACAAGATGGAAATTGAAGGAGATAAGGCCGAGTTTTGGGAAAACCGAGACAAGGACATAACAGAGTAAAGAACTAGGAATAGAAGTAGCACCTTGTGGTTCGTCGACGCTCAGGATGACAACCAAGGGGCTCACCTCTACCGCTTGTCATTCTGAGCGTAGCGAAGAATCCCCGCATTTCGCCCGGCGGCTGCACTACACTTCAAATCTGCCCCATGCGCGACCACGAGTACTACGTCTACATTCTCGCCAACACATTCCATCGCCTCTACACCGGCGTCACCAACAGCCTGATGGTGAGGGTGAAGCAACACAAGGGTGCTAAGAATCCAAGTTCGTTCACCGCACGATACGGCATCGACCGGCTTGTGTACTTCGAGCGGTTCCAGTACATCCAGGATGCGATCCGCCGCGAAACTGAAATCAAAGGTTGGTCGCGCGTGAAGAAGATCGCGTTGATCGTCGAGCACAATCCAACCTGGCGCGATTTGAGCGAAGACTGGGGCAAGCCGATGGAGCCGTTTGACGAGACGAAGATGCGGCCGCCTAATACATTTTGAGACGGCTCAGTCGAAATGCGGGGATTCTTCGCTGCGCTCACAATGACAAACAGAAAACAGACAAAGGCCAATGCGGGGGTTCTTCGCTTCGCTCAGAATGACAAGCGGTGGAGATATAGGTGTGCCGGCTATCGCAGGACGGCGTCGACGGCTATCTTAATGCGGCGTCGACTTCGCGGTAGTAGTCGGGGGCTTTGAGGATTTCGCGGGGCTTGGAGCCGTCGGCGGGGCCGACCAGCCCGTCGTGTTCCATCATGTCGATGAGGTGGGCGGCGCGGCCGTAGCCGATGCGAAGGCGGCGTTGCAGGAGCGAGGTGCTAGCCTTGCCGAACTCGAAGACGAGGCGGACGGCGTCGTCGAAGAGGTCGTCGTCCTCCTGGCTGGCGTCGCCGTTGGCGGCGTTGGCGTCGTCTTCCTTGGGGCCTTCGAGGAAGCCGTGGACGTACTCGGCCTCGCCCTGTTCCTTCCAGAATGCGGTGACGGCGCAGATCTCCTTCTCCGTTACAAATGGCGCGTGAACGCGCTGCACACGGCTGGTGCCGGGGGGAAGGTAGAGCATGTCTCCCTTGCCGAGGAGGGACTCGGCGCCGTTGGAGTCGATGATGGTGCGCGAATCGACCTTGGTGGCCAGTTGGAAGCTGATGCGGGTGGGGATGTTGGCCTTGATGAGTCCGGTGATGACATCGACGGAGGGGCGCTGCGTGGCGAGAACGAGGTGGATGCCGACGGCGCGGGCCATCTGCGCGAGGCGGGTGATGGACTCCTCGACGTTGGCGCGGTCGAGCATCATCAGGTCGGCCAGCTCGTCGATGATGATGATGATGTAGGGCAGCGGCTCCTGGTCGGCGTCGTCGAAGAGGTAGTCGGAGTTGTGGTCGAAGAGCTTGTTGAACTGGTCGATGTTGCGCACGTGGTTGGCTGCGAGCAGCTTGAGGCGGCGCTCCATCTCGCGCACGGCGTTGCGCAGGGCGTTGGCGGCGAGCTTGGCGTCGGTGATGATGGGGGTGAAGAGGTGAGGGATGCCCTCGTACATGCCCAGTTCTACGCGCTTGGGATCGACCAGGATCATGCGGACCTGCTCGGGCGTGGACTTGAAGAGCACACTCATGATCATGGCGTTGATGGCAACGGACTTACCGGAGCCAGTGGAACCCGCGATGAGGATGTGAGGCATGGCGGCCAGGTCAGCGGTGACGATGCGGCCGTTGATGTCCTTGCCGAGGGCGATGGCGAGCTTGGACTTGGATTGCGCGAAGGATTCGCACTCGACCACATCGCGCAGCCAGATGGTCTCGCGACCGTGGTTGGGCACCTGGATTCCGACGGTGGACTTGCCGGCCATGCGCTCGATCAGGATGGATTCGGCGGCCATGGCGAGGCAGAGGTCGTCGGCCAGACTGGTGACGCGGGAGTACTTGACGCCGGCGTCGGGGTGAAACTCGAAGGTGGTGACGATGGGGCCGGGATTGATCTGGGTGACCTGGCCGTTGACGCCGAACTCGGCGCACTTCTGGACGAGGGTGCGTGCCTCGGCGCGCAGGGCCTCTTCGCGGACGACGGGAACCTCGTCGGAGCGGAAGAGCAGCGAAGAGGACGGCAGCTTGTACCCGCGGATGGACTTGGGCGTGATGGCGACCTGCTTGAGGTCGGCGTCGGCTCGGCGGCCAAAGGCGATGGAGTTCGGCAGGGCTGGAGCGGGAGCGGGCGCAGTTTCGTCCATCCCACCCAAGCGGAGCTTGGATGGGGCACCCGGCTCGGCAATCCCGCCCATGCGATGAGGCTGCATGGATGGGGCAACCGGCGCAGTGGACGTAATCCCACCCGTGCGGGAAGACTGCATGGATGGGGCACCCGGCGGTGTGCGCGCGGGCGGAAGATCGGGAAGTTCGAGGCGGGCGGCCGGGTCTGCGGCGTGGGCGCTGAGGGGCGCGGCGGCGGCGGCCAGCTCGGCGGCGAAGGGCGCGGCGGCCGCTGCGGCCGTGCTGAGCGCGGTCGCTGGGGGCGCATCGACATGAGTGCGCGGCATGGACTGCCAGACCGAGGCGGGCGCTGTTCCGGGTTGGATGGCCGTCTCCGGAGGCGCGGCGGGCGTGGTCTGCTTGCGGCGCTTGCGCCCCAGCCAACCGAAGAGGCCACCCAGCAACGTGGAGTGGGCGTGAGCATCGTCCACATGCTTGTGCTGGAGTTGCAGCTCCTGCGCAGCCTGCTCGAGGGTCTGCTCGCGGCGGCTGGTAAAGGCTTCGCCGGCGGGTTCCGGTATCAGGGAGGGCTCCAGCGTGAGAGCGGGCAGCGATGAGTTGGCGGACAGCTGCGAGGCGGCCTGTTGTCGCAGGGCGCGCTTTTCGGCGCGGGCCAGGGCGCGGCGCGCGCGCCAGTTGCGCAGGCGGTCGAAGAGGCGGAAGAACAGGGAGAAGTGCTCCTCCACCCACTGGCGGGCGGTGTGGAAGGTGAAGGTGGTGGCCAGGTAGACGGACATCAGGACCATCAGGGCAAGTACGATGGAGGCGCCGGGCAGGTTGAGGTAATGCACCATGGCGTCGGCCAGCAGGCGCCCGGTGACGCCCTCGATGGGCAGCGCATGACGCCAGAAGAGGGTGCGAGGAAGCAGGCCAATGGCTGCCGGAGCGAAGACGATCCAGAGGCCGAGTCCGAGCAGGCGCGCCATCGCCGAGCCGGCGGGACGCTGGCGCATCCAGCAGAGGCCAAGCCGGCCGAGGACGATGGGCAGAAAGAAGGCGGCGATGCCAATGGTCTGGAGGATGAGGTCGGCCAGCCATGCGCCGGCCAGGCCAGCCCAGTTGTGGGCCGGGCCCGCGGCCAGACGCGCGGCCAATCCGGCGGAGTCGCGCGCGCCCGCGGCGTATTTGCCGACTGTGTCCGCGGAAGGGTCGGTTGGGGTGTAGGTGAGCAGCGCGAGCAGCAGCAGTCCGGCGGAGGCCAGAAGCACGAGCCCAAGAATCTCGTTGAGGCGGCGGTTGCGGGTTGGAGTCGAGACCAGCCTGAGTGGTTTCATGGGAACAAGCGCGGGGCCCGGTTTTCGTTCCGTTCGCGTTCCGTCCGCGCCCGGACGCACACCTGTGTGGCGCACGCCGTGACACGGGTCTGGACGCGGACAGACCAAGGGCCGGGAACCGCTAGAACTGCTCCGATTATCCCAGAGCCGGAGCGGGAAAAGAGAAAAGTTGCAGGTGTGGACTCAGGATGGAAACCCATGCGGTAGGAGGCAAAATGGCCCCCTGCGGAGTCAAGTGCTCGCGCGGTGGGCCGATATGGACAAGGTGAGGCCGCGTCGGGACACGCATCCGCGCGGGCGCCACTGAATGGACCGTGCCCTTGCCACGCATTTCAAAGGATGGTTCGGATGAATCTGAGAAGGCTGGGACTTAAGTCAAAGATTGCCGTCGGATTCGGATCGTTGCTTGCGATCATCGCGGGGATGGGCGTTGTCGGCTATCACTCGGCGGCGGTCAATGAGGAGTCTGCGCAGGAGGTGCAGCGGTACTCCAAGATGAAAGACATGAACAGTTCGATGCAAGAGGACCTGCTTACCCAGAGAGTAGGCGCACGCGACGTGCTGATGGGCAAGGGCAACGACAACCTGCACCTGTACGAACAGGGCGAGGATGGCTTCCGCAAGGCGATGGAAGACCTGCGGCCGCTACTTTCGAGCGACGACGCCAGGGAACAGTTTGCGCGGATCGAACTGGCCAGGGAGAATTATGTCCGCCGCAATGACAAGGTTGTGGCCATGTACCGGGCTGGGGATACGGCCGGGGCAATCAAGTTCTTCGGAGATCCCGAGGCGAAGGTGGCGAGTGACGCATTGGCGAATGCCATGATTGACATGAAGCTGGCGCTCAATCCGCGAAGACAGGACGCGCAGCTGCGGCAGGAGGCCAGCGACAGTTGGTCCAGGACGCTGATGCTGCTGTTGGCGCTGGCCGGCCTGGTGATTGGATCGACGATTGCGTACGTGATTGCGGAGTCGATCATGCGTGCGATCCACAGAATGTTGCAGATGATCGAGAACGTCTCTTCCAACAACCTAGTGGTGGAGGACATGGAGGTGGAGAGCGACGACGAGATGGGCCGGGCCGCGCAGGGGCTGAACCGGATGAAGAACAGCCTGCGCCGCCTGATTCTGTCCATTGCATCGACGGCGGAGAATGTATCTGTATCGAGCAGGGAGATTTCGGTGACGGCGGCACAGGCCGCGGGCAGCGCGGAGAACCAGAAGCAGCAGGTGGGGCAGATTGCGATTGCCATGCAGCAGATGACGGCGACGGTGCGCGAGGTCTCGCAGCACTCGAACACCGCGGCGAGCTCCGCCAAGGGCGCAGCCGAGAGCGCGCGAGAGGGAGGCAGGATCGTGGAGGACGTGCTAGCCCGGATGCACGGGATTGCCCAGTCGGTAGTGGAATCGGCGGTGATGATCGAGCATCTGGGGGCGCGGTCCGATGAGATTGGCAGGATTGTGGGAGTGATAGGAGAGATCGCCGAACAGACCAACCTGCTGGCCTTGAATGCCGCGATCGAGGCGGCGCGCGCGGGCGAACAGGGGCGAGGATTCGCCGTGGTTGCGGGCGAGGTGCGCCGGCTGGCGGAACGGACCGCCGGTGCGACCAAAGAGATTTCGGAGGTGATTCAGAACGTGCAGTCGATGACCGCGGATGCGGTGCGGCAGATGCGTTCCGGAAGCGCGGCAGTGGAGCAGGGCGCGGAAGCCGCCGGCTTTGCTCGCGAGTCCATCGAGAGCATCATCCGCGAGGCGGATACTCTGGGCACCATGGTGGCCCAGATTGCCTGTTCGGCAACACAACAGGCAGCCGCAACCGAACAGGTGACTGCCAGCATGTGCCAGATCAGTGAGCTTGCCATCGAATCCGCCGATGGTTCGCGGCTCTCGGCGCAGGCCTGCGAACAACTCCTGGACCTGGCACTAGGTCTACAGAACATGGTGGCCCGGTTCGATGTGGGCCAGTGTGTGATGGACCAGTGCGATCCAGGCCAGCGCAAGACGGAAGAGAAAAAGAAGTTATTGGAGGCGAACTGGGGGAATGCAGCCTGAGGGCCTGTCGCAGCAACCTGCTCATCGGCCGTGGGAGGGGTCGGGTGACGCTGCGGCAGTCAGGTCGACGTCGAAGCGGGCAGGTGCGGGGGAGTCGCAGTTGCCGTCGGATGCGTAAGTGCGGGCGCAGGCCTGGGTGATGGATTTGCGGCGGGGAGACTGGGCAAACTGCCATGCGGTGGCGTCTAGGGTTCCGCTGAGGCTGGGCGGAGGCGGTTGCAGGACGCAGCCGGGCGCGGGCGGGCAGGCGTCCTGAGCAACCCAGAAGGCGATCGGGTGCAAGTGGCGTGCAGCGACGCGGGCGCGAATGTCTTGAATGGTGGTGATGGTGACGGGCTTGCCGTCGGGGCCGCGGCCGTCGGAGACAGGCTGGCCACTGGCGTAAACGCCTGGGAGGAATGCGGATTGGGCGACGGCCTCGGTCCACGCCAGCAGATAGTCGGCCTGTTCGGGGATCAGGCGGCCACCCTCTTCCTGGTCGAGAAAGAGGATTGCGCCCGGCGGAAAGCCCTCGCGCTGGGCGGCGGCGACGGCGGCGGCGGCGTCCTGGCGTCCCAGAGCGGCAGGAGGTTTGCCATTTTTTGCGGAGCGAGTCAGCTCCGCGTCGAGGCGTCCGTTGGCGACAACCAGGAAGCCGAAGCCATTGCGCAATAAGACGTCGCGCTTGCCGGCCCAGGTGTCCTGGGTCTCGCCGGGAGGGTTGGTGAGCCAGTACCCGGTGAAGGAGAAGAGCTTACGCAACTCGGGCAGGGCGGCGTCGCCGGGATAGAGGTTTCGGTCGAAGCCGAGGTAGACGCGGGCAGAGTCGAGAGAGCGATTTGGAACGGACGGCTGCTGGGCAAGAAGGGCTGCGGATGCGGTCAGGATGAGGGCGGCGGCTGCGGCGAGGAGAAGGAAACGCAAGGGGGGAAGTCTCCAGTGTTTCGAGCGGAACAGATTCTGCGAGCTGCCGGGCAAGATTAAGCGTACGCCAAGGATATGCTACTGTCCCTACCTATCGCTTAAACCGCGATGAATGGGGCACACAAGATGGTGTTGTGGGTGGACCATCCGCCTTTTCCACAGACCATGCCATCGGGATAATTCATATTGCACGGTTGAACCATTATGTTTAGAATGTACTAAACGATGAATAATCTAACCGAGGCTCGTGAACAGATGGTCGAGAATCTCAGCCGCATCAGCGAATTCTGGGGATTCTCTCGTGCAATGGGGGGGCTCTATGCCACGTTATATCTCTCGCCCGGACCTCTCTCACTCGACGAGCTGATACCGATTGTAGGCGTAACCAAGGGCGCCATCAGCACCAATATCCGAGCGCTTGAGCAGTTAGGCATGGTGCATCGCCACCTGCGCACTGGCGATCGCAAGGACTACTACGAAGCGGATACCGAGTTCTGGAGGATTGTGAAGACCATTCTTGAGCGCAGGGAAAAGCCTGAGTTCGACAAGGCCCTGACAGGCGTCAGCGCGACACTTCAACAGGTTCGTTCGTACGCGCGCTCACAGTCAAAGTCGGATTTGGCTCGCTTTTATGAACAAAGGCTTGAGGCGATGGAGCGTTTCTTTCATACGTTGGATGGGATCGTTGCGGCTTTACTGCAAATGGAAAGGCTGCGCTCGGATGGATTGAAAGCCCTCCTTTCGCGTCCGAAGAAACGCAAGAAAGCATAGGTGGAGTGGCCATGAACGTGGTTACGGGAGCTTTTGGATATACGGGCAAGTACATCGCCCGGCGGCTCGTCAATGCGGGAGAAACGGTAATTACACTCACCGGAAGTCCGAACCGAGCGAATGAATTTGGTAACACGGTAAAGGCATTTCCGTTCAATTTTGAATCTCCGGAGGCGATGGCGGCAGCGATCTCAGGCGCGCACACTCTCTACAACACTTACTGGGTTCGTTTCGACCGAGGAGATGAAACCCATGACCGAGCTGTCAGGAATACAATTGCGCTGATCCAAGCAGCGAAAATTGCTGGAGTCCAACGAATCGTCCATATCAGCATCACGAATCCTTCTCTGGATTCGGACCTTCCATACTTCCGCGGTAAAGCTCTACTGGAAGAGGAGATTCGACAGTCTCAGTTCAGCTATGCCATCGTGAGGCCCACGGTGATCTTTGGTGCGGAAGATATCCTGATCAACAACATCGCATTTCTGCTGAGAAAGCTCCCGGCGTTTATCGTGCCGGGTGACGGCCGATATAGCCTCCAGCCAATCTTCGTCGAAGACGTCGCTCAGATTGCTGTCGAGGCAGGCCGGCGACCCGAGAACATGACAATCGACGCAGTAGGCCCTGAGACCTATCCATTCGGGCAGTTGGTACGTTTGATGGCGAAGATTCTTGGGAGCAGGGCGCGTCTCCTGAACGGCCCGCCCTGGTTGGCTCTTATTGCCTCCCGCTTGATGGGGTTGGCGTTGGCGGACGTAATGCTTACCCGGGATGAACTCCAAGGGTTGATGTCTAACCTTCTCGTTTCTAATTCCGCTCCTACTGGACAGACGCTGTTCAGCAACTGGATATTGGCCAACGTCACAAGTCTCGGCAAACGCTATGCTTCAGAGATAGGACGGCACTACTCATCAACTTAGTCCACCCGCCCCCATTCGTAAGCCCACGTCTCAGAAGCGAGACATGGGGCACCCGCTCTTGACCCCGCCCACCGCGATAAAACCGCGATGAATGGGGCACACAGGCGGTAGGCATTTCTACCGATTATCGGCGGGGGAGAGGAGTCTGTGCAAGTCTGGGGAGCTTGTGCTACCTTTTCAATCCATGAGTACAAACCTTGAATGGCAGACCATCGACCCGCGATTCCCCATCGGACCTTATGCCAGCCCCGGCAACGTCGCAGCCGCTGAAAGAATTGACGCGATTGCGACGCTGGAGGGGCTGCCTTGCCATCTGCGCGATGCCGTCGAAGGGCTGGACGAGAGCCAGCTCGACACGCCCTATCGGGAGGGCGGATGGACGGTGCGGCAGGTGGTGCATCATGTGGCCGACAGCCATATGAATGCGTTTATCCGGCTGCGCCGGGCGCTGACCGAGGAGTGGCCGCTGGTGTCGCCGTACGACGAGAAGGCCTGGGCGCTGCTGGTGGATTCGGCGACGGCGCCTGTCGGACTGTCGCTGGATCTGGTCGAGGCGCTGCACGCGCGTTGGGTGCGAGTGCTGGAGTCGCTGACCGCGGAAGAGTGGCAGCGCGGCTTCAAGCACGCCAAGATGGGGCCAATGACGGTGGAGGCGGCGACACTGCTATATGCGTGGCACTCGCGCCATCATGTGGCGCACATTACCCACCTGCGCAAGAAAAATGGCTGGAAGTAAACGGATACAGCAAGGTCTTTGATAACGCGAAACCAGAGTAACAGTGCCCTCGCGATCAGTATTCAGGTGGATTTTTCATGAGGAATATCCACTCGAAGGGCGTGCCTCTGGTTACATCTACTCTGATTTCGCTGTAGACTTTGCTGCACATGACACGGCCCGGAACCTCCTCCGCCGAACCGCAGCAGACCGTCGAGCAGATTGCGGCGGCGCTGGAGGAGTTCCTTGCCGAGCACGCCAGGGCCATCGTGGTGGAGGATGGCAAGGTGCTCTTCGACATGCGGGCGGCGAAGTACTCGCTGGCCACCGAGCACGGGCGATGCACCCTGCAACTGTGGAGTGAAGAACGGAATATCGTCCGGCGAGTGACGGCGGCGGTGGAACGCGGCGCGCTGCGCGACCGGATGCTGCGCCTGACGACGCAGCGCTTTGGCCAGACGCGGCCCGGATCGCTGGATCTGCTGGCAGACCGCGACCGGCGCACTCCTTCGACGCGCGAGGCCACGCGGGTGCGCTATCTGAAGGCGCTGGAGCGGGTGATGCAGCGCGGCGGCGAGGGCTGGGGCGAGTGGACGTCCGACGGCTTCCGCACCGCGATGGACCTGGAGAAGAGCTTTGGGCCGGCCTATGCGCGCGGGTCGCTGGTGCATGGACAGCAGGCGTGGGCGGTGATCGCGGTGAATGCGGAGGAGACGCAGGCGACCGTGGATGGCATTCTGACGCTGGGCGTGCTGTGGCTGGCGCACTGTCGCGAGAACGCGGGCGGGCGCAGGCTCTATCGCGGGCTGCGCATGATTGTGCCGCGCGGCATGGCCACGCTGACCGCCTCGCGGCTTCCCTGGATGAATGCAGACGCGGCGCAGTGGGAGCTGTGGGAGTTCGACGAGAAGACGGAGGAGATGGAGCAGCGCGATGCGGCCGACCACGGCAACCTGAAGACGCGGCTGGTCCACGCTGCCAATGAGGCTGCGGCGCAGGAACGGTTTGCCGAGGCTGTAGCGCGGGTGATGGCACTGGTGCCCGAGGCGATGCGCGCGGTGGTAGAGCAGCGGATTCGCAGCGGCGCGGAGATAGCGTTTCTGCTGCATGGGCTGGAGTTTGCACGAGTGCGCATGGGCTATGCGGGGCAGAGCTTCAACCGCGTGCAGGAGATTACCTTCGGCGCAGGCGCGAATGAGACCCCGATGACAGACGAAAACGCAGGCGAGATGCGCGAGCTGGTGGCGCGGCTGTTTGCACGGCGCACGGCGGGCGACGCGGATGCGAGGCCAAGCGCTTCGAGACCGGACCGGCGCGATGCGCTCTACCGGATGCAGCCGGAGCGCTGGCTGGAGAGCGAGCTGCGGCGCGACGTTTCGCTGATTGACGCCCGGCTGGACCGGGCGCATGTGTACACGCAGGTGCCGGCGTTTGCGGCGGCGGACCGCGGCATGCTGGACCTGCTCTCCGTGGACAAGGATGGGCGGCTGGCAGTGATTGAGCTGAAGGCTGACGAGGACCTACACCTGGCGATGCAGGGGTTGGACTACTGGGTGCGCGTGCGCTGGCATCACCAGCAGAATCCCGATGCGACGAGCGGGCTGGGGGAGTTTCAGCGGCATGGCTACTTCGGCGGGGTGCGGCTGGCGGAGGGCGATCCGCGGCTTTATCTTGTGGCACCGGCGTTGCGCGTGCATCCAGCGACCGATGTGGTGCTGCGCTACCTTTCGCCGCGTGTGGAGTGGGTCCTGGTGGCGCTGGACGAGCGCTGGCGCAAGCAGGTGAAGGTGATTTGGCGCAAGCGCAGCGGGGGGTAGCTGAGCGGCGCGTGGCGCGCGGGCGAGGTAGGGCGTGCGGGTCGAGCGATAGATAATTATCCCTTGACGCCCGGTGCTCTGCGTCCTACTTGTCTTCGATCGCGGTTGGATGCGCACCTGTGAACGGGGAACAGCAGGGCTGCTGGGTGGGGACGAACTCCATAAATTCGACGCGCGTTTTATCCGGATCGAAGAGGTTGAGCTGCACCTTGCCGTCGAGCCCCATCTGGGTCTTGCTGCAGTTGGCGCCTTCGCAATGGTTGCGCGCCAGCGCGGCGACCGCATCCTGCATATGGGTTATGCCGAGCGAGAAGTGGTCCGACATTCCGGATTGGGACAGACTGGGAGTGGGCGCGGGATTGAGCATGTATTCGATCCAGTCGGAGCCGTTGGGCACCTGCAGGGCGACCCAGTCGGTGACAGCGGGGTTACGGCCACCGTGCCAGTAAGGCCGGAAGCCGAGGATGGCTTGCCAGAAGGCGTCCTCCTTGTCGCGGTCGTGGACCATGAATCCGACGTGGATAATGCGTGTGCTGGTGGCGTTGGGCGAGATGGCGGCGGAGGCTACGAGCTTCTGGGAGCCACTCTGGACGAATACGATGAGGTTACCCTCCGGATCGCGCACCGCGAACTGCCCGTTTGCGAGCGGAAGTTCCGTTTTGACGCCATGGGCCTGAAGGTAGCGCTGTAGCCCGGCTGCATCGCACGTGGTGAATGCGACCGCGTCCATGCGGATGTTGGGCTGCGGCGGAGGCGTGGTGAGGACCTCGATCCACTGCGCGTTGTTGACGGGGTAGAGCCACATGCCGTCGATCTGCTTGCGTTCAAAGCCGAGGGTGTCGCCGTAAAACTTCTGCGCGCCGGCGGGATCGGTGGTGGTGAAGCGCGCAAAGGCGATGCCGGTGATGGCGGGGCGCGCGGACGTCTGGGCAAGGAGACGAGTCGAAACGACGAGGAGCGGGGATGCCAGCGCGCAGAGACAGGCGAGACGGAGAAGATTCTTCATGGGAAGAAACTGTAGGAGCGGAGAGCCGGGTTCGTCAATTGTCAGCCGCGCGAGATGGGATAGAGAACGCGTTAGTCGCAGCTGACGGTGAGGGCTTCGAGGCGCAGGGATTCGTCTGCGTGCGCCTTATCCGTATCGGCGTGATGGCTGGTGTGGCTTGCGAAGAAGGATTCTACGGCGGCGAGGACGGCGGGGCCGGATTTGGCCTCGAAGATGGACTTGCGCAGGCTGGAGCCGTTGGGGATGCCGTGGGTGAACCAGGCGGCGAACTGCTTCATCTTGCCCACACAGTCGCGGGGTCGCTGGGCCTTGAGCATCTGCTTTCCGTTGACGATTTGGCCGGAGGCGATTAGTGCTGCGGCGCGCGCGGCTTCGGCGGCCTCCTCCTGGGCGATCTCATCGACCAGCATCTGGAAGTAGGTGCGGATCATGCGGTAGCGGTCCTGGTCGGTGGGGATGTCGTAGCTGCCGACGCCGGTGGCCTCCTTGCTGGCGGTGTACTGCGCGATCTGGCGGAAGATCCAAGGGTTGGCGGGCGCGCCGCGGCCGATCATGATGGCATCGCAGCCGGTGGCGTGGACCATGGCGGCGGCGTCCTCGGGCGTGCGGATGTCGCCGTTGCCGATGACGGGGATGCGCACGGCGTCCTTGACGGCGGCGATGTACTCCCAGCGCGCCTGGCCGGTGTAGCCGTCCTCGCGGGTGCGCGCGTGCAGAGCGACGGCGTTGAGGCCGCAGTCCTGGGCGAGGCGGGCGAGCTGGACGCAGACGATCTCGGCGTCGTTCCATCCCATGCGGAACTTGACGGTGAAGGGGATAGAGACCGCTGCGCGGATGGCGC
>Ga0326728_10010312_pt1 | contig 21940 bp, 16 predicted proteins | sample MB3enrmetagenome_FD_207602 | JGI IMG/M metagenome (GOLD analysis project Ga0326728, IMG submission 207602) | Lab enriched peat soil microbial communities from McLean, Ithaca, NY, United States - MB31MN | ecosystem: Environmental > Terrestrial > Soil > Wetlands > Peat | place: USA: New York... | reverse complement strand
GGTTTGGCGGATGCGCCAGCATCCGCAACCGGGTTCGCAGCGTCGTAGAGCTTTACGATCTCCTCCGTAATCACGATATCTTTGGCGGCGAAGTAAATGGGAACCTGCGCGCCATCCATGACCATGATGAAACCGTTCTTTTGAGCATAATCCTCGATGATGCGAACCATTTTTTGGCCGATCCGGCGGACGGCTTCATCGCGGTCGGCGGTAAAATCACTCTGCGCGTCGTCGGTCGACCGTTTGAAGAGCTTCTGCTTATCATCCAGATCCCGTGTCAAACGCCGCTGGTCCTCGTCACTCAGGGCGGGCGTCTGCTTGCTCAACTGATCCTGGATGCCTTGCATTTCCTTTTGCAATCGCTCCAGTTCCTGCTGGCGGGGTTGATACTTCTTTTGCAAATCCGTAATCGCCTTCTTCCCTTCGGCGGTGCTGGCGATCGCCTGATTAATATTGATGATGCCGACCTTGCCCTGGGCGTGCCCCGCAAGTGGAAATGCCATGGTGGCCAGTATTACCGCAAATGTCGTCAGTCGGTTCTTCATTCAAGCTCCTTAACTAGTATGGGGTTTCAGTGCAAACCCTTATTTTAACTCATTTCCCTCTTGCCTAAAAAGTACGCTGTACGGTGAATCCGACGCGGCCGGAGCGCTCCTTCAATTGGAAAGGAACAAAATTCCGCAAGGCGTCGATATAGGTCGCCAAGTTCGGAAACAGCGATTGGGGCGGCAGATTCTGCGGCGGCGTAATCACCTCGTTCACCCGGAGGACATTATACCCATAGAAGATATGAATGGGCGCGTTGACGATGGGAAGGAGAACCTGCAAATCGAGTCCCACGGAGCTGCGCGGGCGGAAATTAGTGGTGGCCACGGGCTTCAACTGCGTGGGAATGGGGAAATAGGAGTACTGGCTCTCAATCGTGCTCAAGGCTCCCGTGGCCAGCTTGAGCTGGTTTGGATACAAAATGAAATCGCCACCCGTGTCGGAGAAGAAAGCCATACTGGCGGTGGAGCCGACAATGGGAAAGCGGTATTCGAAGTTATAAATTGCCTCCGTATCGCCGCCCGGGAAAATCGGGGATTCAATGGGGAAGCTGGTGGACGATCCGCACGAATTTGTGCTGGCCCCGGTTTGGGTGGTCCCGGTAATCGGCTGACCATTGTTGTTGCGATTGCAAACGGAAACCACCGTGGGATAAAACGCCACCGGACTCACGGTGCGGATGTCAAAACCGCGCACATCCATCTCACCGCCAATATAGTAGCGGGAGAACGGCGGAACCACCCGGCCGCCGTAACCGATGACGCTGGAGACCAGCAACCGCATCCCGATGGCGGTGGGGTGGTCGGAGCGAACATTCCGCACCGGGTGGAAATACTTGGCCTCGATCGTGGGGGTAACCGTGTTGATGTTCCCGCCGATGGCGCTCCCCGAAAAGCCAATGGAGGCATAAAGATATTTGCCCCGCGTGGGGGTCCAGGTGCTGTTGATCGTGCTGTAAAGGTAGGTCGGCATGATTGTACTGGAAATAATCCCGGTCAGGGCGTTGGGGCCCGTCAAGCCGCTGAAATTGATAGCCTGGAAATACGCTTCGGACGCCGTGCTGAATGCCTGCAGGCTGCTGCGGGAAAAACTATAGGTCAGCCCGACGCGCGCGAAACTGCGCCGCAGCGGGTAGCTGGCAAATGCCGTGAACCCGTCGGAATTCTGGGTGAAGTTCTGCCCGTAAAATTGGCCGTACTGCGACTGCGCCAGGAGATTGGGATTAATGCCGCTGTAAATCGCCAGTTGGCGGATCTGGTTGTAGTTATAGTCGCTCTTGAACACCGTAAAGCCGGCGGTGACGGGTTTATCAAAAATGTAGGGTTCGGTAAAACCAAACGAGTACATTTTTTGGAAGGTGCCCCACTGGAGCCCCAAACTCAGGGTTGCGCCCAAGCCCAAAAAATTGTTCGTGGCATAATTGAGGCCCACAAAATTCCCCGCCAGCCCGCTGATGCCGCCCGAAAATCCGATGGAGTTCTTTCCTTTTTCCTTGACCTTCACCAGGATGTCGACCGTTTTATCCTTGGCGTTCTGTTTGATGTCGTAATCTTCTTTCTTGATTTCATCAAAAAAGCCCAGTTGGTTCATCTTCAAAACGCTGTAATCCCACATCTGGGAGCTGAAAACCCCGCCTTCGGACAATAACAATTCCCGGCGAATAACCTTGTCGCGCGTCTTGGTATTTCCCGAAAAGTCGATGCGGTGAACGATAAACTGACTGCCTTCGTCAAAATCCAGCGTGAGGTTAATGAGCTTTCTCCGATTGTCAGGCTCGATATCCGGCGACGGAGTAAAATTGATGTACCCGAACTGGCCGTACAGCTTGGTGTAAGTCTCCATCGCCTTGCGAACCTTGGATAGCGCAAACAGATCGCCGGTTTTCATCCCCAAGATCGGTTTCAGAACTTCTTCCTTGAAAAGCGTGTTGCCGCGGATGTGGATGGTGCCCAGGCGGTATTGAACGCCCTCCTCGATACCGATCTTGACGTCCACGCGCTTGCCGTGCCCCCAGGACCAAAAAAAGAAGGGCCAGCGCCGCCCCGTATCCACCATCTTGGTCTCGGGTTCCTTCGGCAGGGCATAGAAGTAACCGTGGTCGCGGTAGAGGTCACGAATGTTTTCCAGGTCCGCTTCGACGCGCTCCTTATCGTAAGTTTTGTGAAACCAGTAGAACCAGGGCGGCGCGCCCACCGGGCGCGAATACTTCATCGAACGGATCAGTTGGCTGTCCTTGAAAACTGTGTTGCCGGAGAACTTGATATCCCCGAGCTTTACCTTGGGGCCTTCCACCACGATAAAGGTCAGCGCCACGGAATTGGGGGGGATGTTGCGCGTGCGGTGACGAACTGTGGCGAACATCTTTCCGTGCGCAGCCAACAGTTCCTGCAACACCACCTCCGCGCGTTTGATGACCACCGGATCATATTGGGATTGAATGGTGAGCCCGACCTTCTCCTTTTTGAAAACATCCAGAACGTCGGACTGCTGCACGGTGCTCAACCCCTTATAATCGATACTACGGACCAGCTTCTTTTCACGCACATAGATGGTGATCTGCTTGTTGCCATTCGGTGCGTCGGCAACTTCCAGGCGAACGTCGTCCAAAAAGCCGGTATTCCACAGCGCCATGAAGTCCCGTTCCAGGGCGTTTTCGTCGTATACGTCCCCCGCGTGCGAAAAGATACGTGCGCGCAAAGTACTGACCGGAATGCGCCGGTTGCCGCGGAAGATGATGGAGTCTATGAGGGGTTTGTGCTCTTCCTGCGGAGGTTGCGCCGGCGCCGCGGGAGTTGTCAATTTGGGCTGTTCCGCGGGTTTTTGCGCGGGCGCCTGGGGCGCTTCAGGGTTTTCCAACTGGAGTTGTCCGGGAGCCGATTCGGGCGGTTTCTTTTCCTCCGGCTTGGGCGGAGCCGGGGATGGCTTTTGCGTGGAGGGCGGAGGATTTTGCGTTTTTTGGTCCGGCGGAGGGTTCTGGGATTTTTGATCAGGCGGGGGGTTCTGCGCCAGGGTCAAAAGAGGCAACCATAGAATCAGTGCCAGGGCGGGAGCTCCCAGCCGATACCGCTTCCCTCGAAGTCCAGGCACCCACATCCTCATCTTTTTCAAGAGAAAGAGATCCCCCCCTCACACACGCAAAAACTAAGACAATCCGATGCCGGGATCCCGCCAGAAGTTGGCCGGAAAAATTTTAGCACCAGAAGGCCTCGCGCCCCCCTCCGGGGAATTCCAACTTCCCAGGAGCGGGGCGGGTAGATTGTCCGCTTTGCGGCCGGGATGACCGTGGCGACTCGCCCTAGTGGGAGAGCGGTGTGGCTCCGACCAGTTTGTCGTTTACTGAACGATAATAGAGCGCCTCGTTCTCGACGATAACTTCCAAGACCGCCGGAGGATGAATCTCACCTTGGATTAATGCCTCCGAGAGCGGATCTTCAACGTACTTCTGTAAAGCCCGACGCAGCGGCCGAGCCCCGTATGAACGGTCTGCACAGGTCTTGTCCAAAATCCACCGGGCGGCCTCCGGCGACAGCGTCAGCGAAATATTCTTCTGCGTAAGATTTTGATTCATCTGGCCCACCAGCAGGTCCAGAATCTGGATGAGGTCGTTATCCGTAAGGGCATTGAACACGATGGTCTCATCCAGGCGGTTCAGGAACTCGGGGTTGAAAAGCCGCTTCACTTCGCTCATCACCAGCTCTTCGGCCTTTTTCTCGGTGGTGCCTTCCGCCGCCGACTGGAACCCCATGCGTGAATTGCGTTCCAGATAGCGCGCGCCAATATTCGACGTCATGATGAGGATGGCGTTTTTGAAGTCCACCGTATTGCCCAGACCGTCCGTCAACTGGCCATCCTCGAAGACCTGCAGGAGGATGTTGAACACGTCCGGGTGGGCCTTCTCAATCTCGTCCAGCAGAATCACGGAATAGGGCGCGCGACGCACCCGCTCGGTAAGCTGGCCGCCCTCTTCGTAACCCACATATCCGGGTGGGGAGCCGATCAATTTTGAGACTGAGTGCTTCTCCATGAATTCCGACATGTCAAAGCGCACCAGGGCGCGCTCCGAGCCGAATAAAAAGGCGGCGAGGGAGCGGGCCATTTCCGTCTTGCCCACGCCGGTGGGGCCCAGGAACAGGAACGAGCCCACCGGGCGGCCGGGCAACTTCAAGCCGGCGCGGGAGCGGCGGATGGCGCGCGCCAGGGCGGAAATCGCCCGATCCTGGCTGATGATGCGCCTGTGCAGTTCTTCCTCCATGCGCAGCAGTTTGGCGCTTTCCTCTTCCTTGATGGCGGTCACGGGGACGCCGGTCCAGCGGGCCACCACCTCTTCAATATCTTCTTGCGTCACCACCCCCATGGCGGTCTCATCGATATTGTACTTCTCGCGCAGTAGGCGGAGGTTCTCGCGTTCTTTGCGTTCTTCGTCGGAGTAGAAGCGCGCCTTCTCGAATTCGTGGTTGGCAATGGCGTTCTCCATGCGGTGCACCACAAACTTGATGCGCTTCTGCACGTCAATCATTTCCTCGGGCAGCGAACTCTGCCGCAGCTTCACGCGCGCGCCCGCTTCGTCGATCAGGTCCACGGCCTTGTCCGGCAGGAAGCGGTCCGGAATATAGCGGTTGGAATGGTACACGGCCCCATTCAACGCTTCATCCGTGTAGGTCACCGCGTGGAATTTCTCGTACCGGTCCTTAATGCCGAAGAGAATCTTGATGCCTTCGCCTTCCGTGGGCGGTGGGACCTTGACCGCCTGGAAGCGCCGCTCCAGCGAACGGTCCTTCTCAATGGACTTGCGGTATTCCGCAGGGGTAGTGGCGCCGATGCACTGGATTTCCCCGCGGGAGAGGGCGGGCTTCAAAATGTTGGCGGCGTCCAGCGATCCCTCCGCCGAGCCTGCACCCACCAGCGTGTGGAGTTCGTCGATAAAGATGATGGCGTTCTGCGCCTCCATCAATTCCTTCATGATGGTCTTCAGTCGCTCTTCAAATTGGCCGCGATACTTGGTGCCCGCCACAATCAGGGAGAGATCGAGGGCCAGAATGCGCTTTTCGGCGAGGAAGGACGGCACGTCGCCGTCGGCGATGCGCTGGGCCAGGCCTTCCACAATCGCCGTCTTTCCCACGCCGGGTTCGCCGATGAGCACAGGATTGTTCTTGGTGCGGCGGCAGAGGATCTGGACGACGCGCTCCAGTTCCGCCTCGCGGCCAATCAGCGGGTCCAACTGGTTTTCCATCGCGGCCTGCGTCAGGTCGCGGCTGAACTCGCCGAGCAGAGATGTTTCCTTGGGGCGCGCGGTGGCCGCCTTATCGCTCTGCACGCGGCTCAACTCCTCGCGCAGTGTGGAAAGCCGCAAGCCGCGCTCGTGCAGGATTTCCGCCGCAAACGACTTGTCCTCGCGCAGCAAGCCCAGCAGCAAGTGCTCCGTGCCGATGTGCTTGTGCGTGAGGCGTTCGGCTTCTTCGGCGGCATACGCCAGCACGCGTTTGCATTCCTGGCTGAGGGGAAGATCCACGGAGGTCGAGACCTTCTCGCGGATCGGGGTCCGCCCCTCGATCTGCTTGCGAATGGACTCAATTGAGGCATGCGACCGCAGAAAACGGTTGGTGAGTGCCTTGTCTTCGCGCAGGAGCCCCAACAGCAGATGCTCCGTCTCAATAAACGGGCTGCCGAATTGGCTGGCTTCGTAACGCGCGAAAAAGATGACTCGCCGGGCTTTTTCTGTGTACCTCTCGAACATAGCTCCTCAGTTCTTCGTGGAGCCCCGCCTTCCTTGCTACCCATCGTGCCCTGGGAAGTTCGGGGGTCATGGAACTATTGGAACTACCCATTCCGTCAGCTTTCCCTTCGCCAAGCGCAAGGTCCGATTGGCGCGACGGGCTAGGTCCAGGTTATGCGTCGCCAACACCGAGGTCAAATGATGCGCCCGGTGCAGGTTTTCGAGCAGGTCGATCACGCGCTCCGCCGTTCGATGGTCCAAACTTCCCGTGGGCTCATCTGCCAACAAGAGGGCAGGCTGATTGGCAAGGGCGCGGGCCAAGGCTACTCGCTGCTGCTCCCCGCCAGATAATTCACCCACACGGCGTTGTGATGCGCTTTCCAGGCCCACTTCACCCAGTAATTCCCGGGCGCGCGCCCGGGCCTGACTCATGTGGCACCCGCGAATCAACTGCGGGATAACGACGTTCTCCAGCGCGCTAAATTCCGGCAGAAGATAGTGCATCTGCCAAACAAAGCCTATCTTCTCATTGCGATACAGAGCGCGTTCGTCTTCGCGATACTCGCTCAATTGCCTTCCCTGAAAGTATACCTCACCCTTCGTCGGAGTGTCCAGCGCGGCCAGCAAATGCAACAGCGTCGTCTTGCCGGAACCCGATTCTCCCACCAGCGCCACGAACTCCCCCGCCGGAACTTCCAAGCTCAGATCGTCAAGAACCAGGACTTCCTCACTTCCCGAGAGGAAGGTCTTTGTCAGGTCGCGGGCACACAGGATCGGCTCCAATCCGCTTTCCTTAACGAGTTGGAGGTCCCCAATATCCGTCATTCGTACCTCAGAATTTCCACCGGATTCAACCGCGCCGCCACGATCGAAGGATAAAGTGTTGCCAAGAAACTAATGGTAATCGCCGCAATCGCAATCCACACGCCATCCAGCGGGTGGGCATGGAAGGGCACGGACGACAATGCGTAGACGTCCGCCTGAAGAGGAATCAACTTGTACGTATTGCCCAGCCACGCGACACCGTAGCCCAAGACCAGTCCGAGGAAAGTCCCCAAGCCCCCAATCGCCACGCCGTGAAGCGTGAACACCACCCACACCTGCCGCTGCCGCGCGCCCATGGACATCAGCACGGCGATGTCGCGGTTCTTTTCCATCACCATCATCACCAGGGCGATGAAGATGTTCAGCGCTGCCACCACCACAATCAGGCCGATGGTCAGGATGGTCACCAGCCGCTCCAGGCGCAGGGCGGTGAACAGGGAATGGTTCTGCTCAATCCAAGTGGTGGTGTCGAACCCTTCTCCAGCGGCGCGGCGAATCTCCTCCGCCACCTCCGGAGCGCGGTAAATATCATCAATCTTGAACTCAATCACGGAGACCACGTCGGCAAGATCGAACAGGCGCTGGGCGGCCGCAAGATTCGTGAATGCCCAGGTGGCGTCAAAATCGTAGAAGCCCGAATCGAAAACCCCCACCACGCGAAAGTGGCGGAACTTGGGCACGACCTCCAGTGGCGTCAGGTAGCCCTGCGGGCTGGTGACCAGCACCGTATCACCCACGAACACTCCCAGGGAGGTTGCCAGCTCTTTGCCGATGATCAGAGGGTCGGCGTTGGGGAAGGTTTCTGACAAACCCGCGAGCGACCCCTCCCGCAAATGCCGCAGGAGAGTCCCCACCTTTACTTCCTGCCCGGGTTCGACGCCCTTCAGCACCACCCCCTGCGCCCGCGAGCGGCTGGATACCAGGACCTCCTCATAGAGCGAGGGCGCAGTGGCCACCACGTGCGGCACGTGCGCCAAGCGCTGGGAAAGCGGCTCAAAGTTCCGGATGCCGTCGTTTTCCTTGCGGACCAGATTGATGTTGGCCGTGGCGCCGAGCAAGCGGCTCTCCAGCTCCTCGCGGAAGCCGTTATTGACGGCAAGGGAAATCACCAGCGCGCAAACGCCCGCCGTCACGCCCAGCACGGAGATCACGGTGATAATCGAAATCGCCGCCTGCCGCCGCTTGGCCTTGAGGTAACGGAGCGCCATGAAGAATTCAAAATTCATACGCATCAACATTATCATCGAGCGAGGGAAATGCGCCAACCAGAAATGGACGGGATTTCGCGCCGCGGGGGGTGGCACGGGAGTCCCGCCCGTGTGAAGCCGCACGGGCACGCCATGGCGTGCACCTACACGGGCGGGACGCTCGTGCCACCCGGAAAACCTCATTGACAGTCCTCAGGGCAGCACCTAAGATTTAATATTCGGGGCAATTTTAGATTGCCAGACGCGCACTTAGCGTATGGGGCCGCCACCAGGCCCACGTGCGAGAAGTGCGATGTGGTACAACGCCACCCGCGCGGCCCCACCACGGGAGCTCCGCAGTGATCAACCTGCGGGTGGAGCGGACAGGGAGAATTGCCAACATGGCCGTCAATTACGAGATTCAACTAGCAGAAAATGACGTCACCGTAGCGAGCCTTACGGGTCAGCTCAATCTGGGAAACCGGCTGATGGACTTTGAACACCAAATCAAGCAGCGCATCGAAGAGGGCTCCCGGAAGATGGTATTGGACCTGAGCGGGCTGACCTACATTGACAGCGCCGGACTCGGCATGGTGGCCACGTGCGCGGGCATCATGGTGAAAGCGGGAGGGAAGTTCGCCGTGGTCGTCGCCGGCGGCAAAATCGCCCATATGTTCGAAATCACGCGCCTGAATCGCGTCATCGGCGTCTTCCCCGACCTGACCTCCGCCACCGCGGCGGTCTCCGGACCTTCGAAGGCCGCTCCCGGAGCGTAACCTCAAACACCCACGAAAATTGATGGCCTTAGGGGATGCTGCCAACAGGTGCAGCGCCGGCCTGTTTTGCAGGCCCGCGCTCGCCTTCTAGCCACTGTGTTTCTCCGGGCGCAGCAGGGGGAACAGAATGACGTCGCGGATGGAACGCGAGTCCGTGAGCAGCATGGCGAGGCGGTCAATGCCGATGCCTTCCCCCCCGGTGGGCGGCATGCCGTAACTGAGCGCGCGAATATAATCCTCGTCGATGGCGTGTGCGGTCAAATCACCCTTCTCGCGCAGGTTCTGCTGGTATTGGAAGCGGTTGCGCTGCTCCTCGGGATCGTTCAGCTCGCTGAAGGCATTGGCGATTTCCATTCCCCCGATATAAAGCTCAAAGCGCTCGACGAAATTTGGGTTGTCGGGCTTCTGCTTGGAAAGCGGCGAAACCTCCAGGGGATAATCGACAATAAAGGTGGGCTGAATCAGATGCTCCTCCACCACCAGCTCAAAGAATAGAGCCAGAAGTTCGCCCGGCTGCTTGTCTTTTACAGTGTCCGGCACGATGGGCGGGACGCCCCGACCGTGCAACCAGTTGTTGAGGCCGCCGACGCACCCGAGCAACGCCTGGCGATCATCGAGTTGCGCGGCGGTCAGTCCCTCCACCTCCGGGGGCCAATAGCGCAGCACAGCTTCCTTCATGGTGAGCAGCTCAAATTTCGCGAATGAGATGCGCTGGCCGGCGTAATCAAACTCCACGCTCCCCAGCACCGCTTCCGCCGCGCGGCGCAGCAGGCGCTCCGTGAGGGCGATCATGTCGTGGTAATCCGCGTAGGCCTGGTAGAACTCCAGCATGGTGAACTCAGGATTGTGCTGCGTGGAGATGCCCTCGTTGCGGAAGTTGCGGTTGATCTCATAGACGCGGTCGAGCCCGCCGACGATGAGGCGCTTCAGGTAGAGCTCCGGGGCGATGCGCAAATAGAGGTCGATGTCCAACGCGTTGTGATGGGTTTTGAAAGGCCGGGCCATGGCGCCGCCCGCCAGGGGCTGCATCATGGGCGTCTCGACTTCCAGATAACCTTCCGCCTCCAGGAAATCGCGGATGGCGCGCACCAGCTTGCCGCGGCGCTCGAAGACCGTGCGCACTTCTTCATTCACCATCAGGTCAAGGTAGCGCTGGCGGTAGCGGATTTCCACGTCGGTGAGACCGTGGAATTTTTCCGGCAGCGGCAGCACTGCCTTGGCGAGAAATTGCAGGCGCTCCGCGTGGATGGTAAGCTCGCCCGTGCGCGTGCGGAACAGGTACCCCTCCACCCCCACCAGGTCGCCGATATCGAGGAGCTTGTAGAGCTCGAAGTCGCGCTCGCCCACGGCGTCGAGGCGCACGTAGATTTGCAGGCGCTTTCCCCCTCCCGCCAGGTGGGCAAACCCCGCCTTGCCATGCGGGCGGATGGTCATCAAGCGGCCCGCCGCACGTACGGCGATCTTGCGCGCGGCCAGCTCCTCCGCCGCCAGCCCCGCGTATTCCGCCACAATTTGCGGAATCGTCTGCGTGGCGTCGAACTTGCGCGGATAAGCCTCATAGCCCAGGTCAACGATGGCCTGGAGTTTTTTCTTGCGCTGCTGGATCAGGTCGGAATCTTCATTTTCGGGCACGGGCATTACCTGCAATCTGCAAAGAATTTAGAAGCACGGATGAAACGGCATTATAGGTGGCAGGGGAAAACAGTGTCAAGGAATGGGAGTGATGGGGAGGCGAGAGCAGGATGTCCATGCCCCAGCGGGAACCCCGATCCATCGCGGCAGGCGGCTCGCGCTACGTCCGCGTGAACTGACGGCTGTCAGTCTCAAATCTCTATTTCGTCGTCAGAGGGTTCACCAATTCGCGGGATAAGTTCACACAGACTCGCACAGGCCTGATCTGTCGCCTTTCCACATTATGAAAACCAAGTCAACTGCGCGCTTGAACTGCGGGCGGCAGTTCTTTATAGTAAGGGAGATGGGGTGGGTCGTTGGCGGTCTCATTCTCGTGGCCGTAGCAGTGCTCTTGCGCCGGGTACTGCGCATGGGCGCCCCGGCGGAGGCTCCGGCAGGCGGCTCGGATGCCCTGCGCGGAGAATTGCGCGCCATCTACCAGCCGGTGGCGCAGGAGATTGAAGCGCGCGCCACCATCCTCGGCATCACGCTCAACGACGCCTTTGGCGAGCGGGAGGCCCACCACCACGACATGGCTTGGCAGATTGTGCGTCTCGCCGTGGGGGAATGGGAGCGCCTCACGGAGCTCGTCATCGGCGTGCAAAGTCTGATTGCCAAGTTCCTGCCCACCACCACCGGTATCGTTCCCAGGCGCTACATTACGACGAGCCACTTCAAATCACGCCCGGTCATTGACTACATCGGGCTTTACGAGTTTCTGGATCAGGTCCTCTTCAGCTCCAAACGCCGCTTTTCGCTTCAACTCCGGTTGATGTTCCGCGCCAGCGCCGCCCTGAGCAAGGACTTCCGGCACGCTTGCCGCGAGGGCGCCCTCACGCACGATGCTTCCGACGAGTTGTGGACCCGCCTGGATTACTACTTCCACGATTTCGATTTGATCGCCAAGGAGACGTTGCTGGCCTTCCGCACCCTGCTGGCGTGCCAGTCGCGGGAAGCGGCGCAGGAGCTCGCCCTCGACCTCCAAATACTCCTCGAACGGGGAATGCGCGTCTCCGTTTCTCCCTCGGATCAGTAATTCTCCGGCTGTCCCCTTTCCCCTCGAACCTGGACTTCCCTATCGATGCGCCCCAGCATTTTGCACTCGTAGGGGCACCCCTTGTGGGTGCCCTTGTGCAATCGAGGTCGGCGGGGCTGCCGGGATCATGCAGGTGCCGGGCTGAAGCCCGGCGCTACGCGGACCGGACATTCGGGGAACATGGCGCCTATCCCCCACTGATGGTGCGGCGGTCATCCATGCATTACGCTACTGGCCGGGAACTTCCCGGCTTTTTCTTCGATGTTTTTCTTCCAGTCTTCCAGTCTTGGTCCCTTTAACTTCGCTCCCTCGGCGCGGACATGGGCAAGGTGGTCTTCCGCCAAAGGTTTGAACTGCCGGGCAATCCGCACGTCATCCTCAATCTGGCCGATGGTGGTGCAACCGAGGGCGACGCAGTGAACAGGCAAACTAAGGACATAAGACAAGCAATCCTTCAAGGAAATCGCCTGAAGTAACTTGGAATTGGCGGTGCTCTTCATCGCCTGGATGCCCATGCCCCGCTCGACCGCGATGGGCAGGACGTTCTTCTCAAAGCTCAGGTAGGAAGGGTCGGCGGCGTTGAGCGGCATCAAAATCGTATCGTACTTGCCGTACTTTTTCAGCATGGCCAAATGGATCTCCGGGTCGTGGTGGCCCGTAAAGCCGATGAAGCGGCACTTGCCCGCTTGCTTGGCGGATTCGAAAGCTTCAATGGCGCCGCCGGGCGCGAAAATTTGTTCCACCTCGTCCATCGTCGAAACCTGGTGAATTTGCCACAGGTCGAGATAATCCGTCCTCAAGGCGCGCAGCGATTTCTCGAGGTCGGCCTCTGCTCCCTGGCGGGAGCGCTGGGGGGATTTCGATGTCAGAAAGATGTGCTTCCGGAAAGGTGGCAGGACATCTCCGTAAACCTGCTCCGATTTCCCCTCCCAATAAATCCGGGCGCAATCGAAGTAATTGACGCCAAGTTCGTAGGCGCGCAAGGTAATGGCTTTCGCGTCGTCGTAACTGCACAAGGGAAATCGACCGCCGGCTTGGCCGATGATCGTCAGCCGCTCGCCCGTCTTCCCGAAAACCCTCTTGGGAATGTCGCCCGGCGCGGACTGGCCCTTGTCCCCGCCCCGCGCATAAATCGAGAGTCCGGCCGCCGCGGATGCTGTAAAGAATGTTCTTCGCCGCATAAAACCTCCCCTTTCGCTCCAGGGTTGGCGTCCCCGTAAAATCCGGTTTCAGACCTCCGCCTATTCGCTTGGTGTCGTTCCGGCCCCGCGAAATCATAACTCCGCAGATGCCTCCACGTCCACAACAGGTCGAAAGGCCAAAATCAGCCCGTAGTCATCACAGTCAGTGATTTTCTGACCGTGGTCCTTTCCCTCGGTGCAGGACCAGGGCGAAAATGACGGGTGAGGTAGCCGGAAGAAAAGACCACGGTCAGAAAATCACTGAGTGTGGCTACGGGCTCTACTTCCCCACTCGGAGTTTTCCAACCTCGAAAATGGTCTGATTGCGTGATTTCACAGAGGACGCGACTGACTATAAAAAAAACGCACATGTTTCGGACTATAAGACCCCTTATAGGGCTCAACTGATGAATTTCTCGGCACATGGCGTGCTTATAGACTTAACGGGTCGGACTTTGCAAGCGACAATATGTCCAACCCGCCGCACCTCGGAGATGTTTAAAAAATGAGCAAATCCATTCTCGTCGACACAACGAAATGCATTGGGTGTGGAGCCTGTGCCGCCGCCTGTAAGGTGGTGAACAAGCTTCCCCTCGATGATCCCGCCGCTGCGCACGATCTGCCCGCGAAGCCTCTGAGCGAGGATGAATTGGTCGCCTTCGCCCAAAGCCACGGCGAAGTGAATGGGAAATTGTCAGCCGAAACGCTGAATGTGGTTCAAACGCATGGCAGCGTTTTTGTGCGGCGATTCTGCATGCACTGTCAGGTGCCCACCTGCGCGTCAGTTTGTCCCGTCGGGGCGCTGCACAAGACGGCGGCGGGGCCGGTCGTTTACGATGCGGACAAATGCATGGGCTGCCGGTATTGCATGATGGCCTGTCCGTTCGGTGTTCCGCGCTATGAATGGAAGGCGGTGCTGCCCAAAGTGAAGAAGTGCACCATGTGCGCGCCGCGGCAGGCCAAGGGCCAGCAACCCGCCTGCACGGAGGTCTGCCCGGTGCAGGCCGGAATTTTCGGCGAGCGCAGCGAACTTCTGCAGGAAGCCGAAAAGCGGCTGCGCGAGGAGCCGACAAAATACTTTCAGCACGTTTACGGCAAGGAAGAGGTGGGAGGCACGTCGGTGCTCTATCTCTCGGCGTTGCCTTTTGAGCAATTGGGCTTGCCCACCAACCTGCCCAATGAGCCCATGCCGGAATTGACTTTTCGGGTGCTCTCCAAGATCCCCTACGTGGTCGGCCTGGGAGGAATGCTGCTGGGCGGGATCTGGTGGATCACCAACCGGCGGGCCGAGGTGGCGGAGGCGGAGAAGAAATAAGAATTGCCGATTGACTCGGAATTGCCGATTGACGATTGCCGATTGACGATTGAAAAGACCGTCAATTCACGATTGCCAAATGAAATGATGGCCGATTGCCGAGTGATGTTCAACGATTGATGAAATCATGATCGATTGTGGACAATGAAATCATCCGGACTGTCAATCGGCAATCGACCATCGGCAATCGGCAATTGTGTTAATCGACAATCGGCAATCGGCCATGAAATAGCCTGATGGAGTCAACTCATGAGGTTCTCAAAATTCCCCAAGCTCACCTTCTGGCGCGCCGTGCTAGTGCTGATTCTGGCGGCGGGTTTTTATTCCACGGTGCTGCGCTTCGCGAAAGGGTTGGGGGCGGCCACCAACTTGTCAGACCAATTCCCGTGGGGGCTCTGGATAGGTTTCGACGTGCTATGCGGCGTGGGCCTGGCGGCGGGCGGATTCACGCTGGCGGCGATTGTCTACGTCTTCCACATCGACCGCTTCCACCCCGTGCTTCGCCCCTCGATCCTCACCGCCTTCCTGGGATACGCGCTGGTGGCCGTGGCGCTGCTCTTCGACCTGGGCAAGCCTTATAACATCTGGCACCCGATGGTGATGTGGAACCCGCACTCCGTGATGTTTGAGGTTGCCTGGTGCGTGATGCTTTATCTCACGGTGCTGGCGCTGGAATTTTCCCCCGCAGTTTTGGAGCGCTTTCATTTGCACAAACCGCTGCGCATCGTCAAAGCCGTGACGATCCCGCTGGTGATTGCGGGCGTGATGCTCTCCACGCTGCACCAGTCGTCGCTGGGCAGTCTTTACCTGATTGTTCCCGAAAAGCTGTATCCCTATTGGTATTCGCCGCTGCTGCCGGTGTTTTTTTTCATTTCCGCCGTAAGCGTGGGAATGGCGATGGTGATTTTTGAATCCAATCTCAGCTCGCGCGCTTTTGGCCGGGAAATTGAGATGCCCTTGCTGGAAGTGTTGGGCCGGGCGATGGCCGTAATGCTGGCGATTTACGGCCTGCTGAAATTTCAGGACCTCTGGCGGCGGGGGGCGCTCGTGCACCTGCGCGAACCTTCCACGGAGACGCTCCTGTTCCTGCTGGAGGTGACGCTGGGCGTGCTGATTCCCTTCCCGCTGCTCCTTTTCCGCAAAGTCCGGGAAGATCGCCAGAGCCTTTTCGGGGTTGCCGTGCTGGTGATCACGGGTTTCCTGTTGAACCGCTTGAACGTCTCGATTACCGGAATGGAGGCTTCTTCCGGAGTGCATTACTTCCCCCGCTGGACGGAGGTGGCCGTAACCCTGTCAATCGTGGGCGTGGGCTTCCTGCTGTTCAGTTTGGCGGTGCGGTACTTGGATGTGATGGAAGAGCAGGTGCCAGGTGTCGGGTATCAGGTGTCAGGGAAAACATCCGACGTTGCGCAGTTAACCTGACACCGGGCGGGAAAGGCAGGTGCCAGGTGTCGGGTGTCAGGTGTCAGGGAAGACATCCAACTTGGCACCAAGGGAAGGTTTCGGGTGGGGGGTATCAGGTGTTAGGGAACGCATCCGATTTCACGGTTTTAACCTGACACCTGACACCTGGCACCTGACACCTAGTTACTTATGATGCACATCACTCACAGTCTCGCGATCAAGCTGACGGCCTGCGTCGTGGGGGGCATGGCGCTCCTTTTCTCGATCTATGGGTATTGGAACCTTCGGCTTTGGCGGCAATCGCAGCAGGAAATCATCTTCCAGAGCGCCGACCGCATCAACGACACGATTCGCCGCAGCATTCGCTACTCCATGCTGCGCAACGAGCGCGAAGAAGTATTCCACATCATCAACACCATCGGGCACGAAAACGGCATCAGCCGCATCCGCATTTTCAATAAGGAAGGGCAAATCAGTTTTTCCACCGACGATAAAGAGGTGGGCCAGCTTGTGGATAAGAAGGCGGAGGCGTGTTACGCCTGTCACTCGCAGACCCAACCGCTGGCGCGGCTCGACCGCCCGGACCGCATGCGCATTTACAAGGCGCGCGACGGCTCGCGGGTTCTGGGACTGATCCGGCCCATCGAAAATGAGGCCGATTGTTCGAGCGCCGCCTGCCATGCCCACTCCGCCGACAAGCAGGTGCTGGGCGTGCTTGACACCAACGTCTCCCTTGCCGCCATGGATCTTGCCGTGGCGCAGGAGGAACGCCGGGCACTGATCTTCACCGCCGCCTCGCTTCTGGTAGTGAGCCTGTTCACCTCCTGGCTGATCTGGCTGACCGTACACAAACCGGTCCGCAAGCTCACCAAGGCCACCCGCGCCGTAGCGCAGGGCAACCTGGATTATCTGCTCCCGGAAACGGCGCAGGACGAAATCGGCAGCCTGGCAGTTTCCTTCAATCAAATGACCCAGGAACTCAAAAAGGCGCAAGCGGAGAACCGCCAGTGGACGGAGACCCTGGAGGACCGCGTGCGCCAGAAGACCGGAGAACTCGAGCGCGCTTACCGCAGCCTGACGCAATCGGAAAAGATGGCCTCCCTCGGCAAGCTGGCCGCGGTGGTGGCGCATGAGATCAACAATCCCCTGGCCGGCATCCTGACGTACAGCAAGCTGATTTCGCGCATGGCGGACAAGGGCTTCAACGAGAACCGGCGGCTGGACGAGGCCAAGAGCTATTTGCAGATCATCGAGGGCGAAAGCCGCCGCTGCGGAAGCATCGTCCAAAACCTGCTCACCTTCGCGCGCCAGACGCCCATCAATCCGCAGAAGAACGACTTGAATTCGATCATCGAGCGCTGTTTGCTGCTGGTCAGGCACCAGATGGACTTGCAGAGCGTCGAATTGGAGAAAAAGTTGGAGCCCCAACTCCCGCCGCTTTACTGTGACGCGGGGCAAGTGCAGCAGGCGCTGCTGGTGATCCTGATGAACGCCGTGGAGGCGATGCCGCAGGGCGGGCGGCTGGGCATCCAGAGCGCTTACGACCCGGCGCGCCGCCTGGGCCGCGTGGTGGTAACCGACGAAGGCCCGGGGATTCTGCCGGAGGTTCTTTCCCACATCTTTGAACCTTTCTTCACCACCAAGGAAGAGGGCAAAGGCACCGGTCTGGGCCTGGCCATCGCCCTTGGCATCGTGCAGCAACACGGAGGAAACATCGAGGTGAATTCCACCGAGCAGAAAGGGACGGAGTTCACGGTCCTTTTGCCGGAAGAACCGCCGGTGAGCATTGGCACTGCGGCGTAGCTAATTGCCGATTGTCGATTGCCGATTGACGATTGACTCCGAATTGCCGAATGCCGATTGTCGATTGACGATTGAAAGACAGCAAGGCAAGAAATTGCCGGAGGTAATGAGGGTCGCTTGAAAGGATGATCGGTTGACGATGGATGTTTGACGATTGACGGCAGAGGAAGATTTCGTTGTTCTCAATCGGCAATCGAAAATCGGCAATCGGCAATTCTATGACGCCGAAAGAAATGCAGGCTCGGACCAAGGCGTTCGCTGTTCGGGTGATCAAGTTGGCTGATGCGCTACCTCGAGGTTTGGCCCCGCAGGTCATCGGTCGGCAGCTCATTCGTTCGGCCACGTCGGTAGGCGCCAAGTACCGGGCTGCCTGCCGGGCGCAATCGCGCGCCGAGTTTGCAGCCAAGCTTTCGATTGTTGTCGAAGAATCGGACGAATCGCTCTACTGGCTTGAGTTGGTGCGGGAGACAGGACTCTTAAGACCTGAGCTTTTGTCCGCCATCATCAAAGAGGCCAACCAACTTGTGGCCATCGCGCTGACACCGAGAAAAACTGCGAAGGCGCATGGTCGCGCAGCCAATCGACAATTGGCAATCGGCAATCGGCAATTACAAGGAGTACATCATGAATCCTAAAGCTAGCCTTTTGATCGTCGACGACGAAAACGTCGTCCGGGACTCACTGGGTAAATGGTTTGAAGAAGAGGGCTACAGCGTGGACACGGCGAATAGCGCGCGCGAGGCGCTGCTGAAGCTGCCGCGCCAGCGTTGGGACCTGGCCCTGGTGGACATCAAGATGCCCGGCATGGACGGCCTCGAGCTGCACCGCAAGATCCGCGAGGTCGATCCGGACATCATCGTGATCATCATGACCGGCTACGCCTCGGTGGAGACCGCGGTGCAGGCCCTCAAGGATGGCGCCTATGATTACATCATGAAGCCCTTCGACCCTGATGACCTGGCCCACGCCGTCGCCAAGGCCCTCGAACATCGCCGCACCAAGGAAGAGAACCTGCGCTTGCGGGAGACCCTGGAGGAAGCGCAGGCGGTGGAGATGGTGGGCCAGAGCCCGCCCATGCAACAGGTGCTGGAAAGCATCCGCACCGTAGCGCCCAATGACACCACCGTGCTCATTCATGGGGAGAGCGGCACGGGCAAGGAACTGGTGGCCCGCGCCATTCACAATTTAAGCCCCCGGCGCTTCATGCCCATGGTCACCATCCATTGCGGCGCGCTGACGGAAACGCTGCTGGAAAGCGAACTCTTCGGGCACGAGAAGGGCGCCTTCACCGGAGCGCAATACCGCAAAAAGGGCAAGTTTGAAATCGCCGAGGGGGGGACGGTTTTTCTCGACGAGATTTCCGACATCAGCCTGAAGACGCAAACTGATCTGCTGCGGGTCCTGCAGGAAAAGGAGATCACGCGCGTGGGCGGCAATCAGACGATTAAAGTGGATTTCCGCGCCATCGCCGCCACCAACAAGGATTTGACGGCACTCGTCAAAGAGGGCGCCTTCCGCCCCGACCTCTACTACCGCCTGGATGTTTTCGGCATCACCCTGCCGCCGCTGCGCGACCGCAAAGAGGATATCCCGCTGCTTGTCGATCATTTCCTGCATAAGTATTCACGCGCCATGAACAAGCGCTTCACGGGCATCGGGCGCCCCGCCCTCGACATCCTGATGAATTACCAATGGCCCGGCAACGTCCGGGAGTTGGAGAACGCCATCGAGCGCGCCATGGTGATCGGGCGCGAGCCGGAAATCCAGGCCGGGGATTTCCCTCTCCAGGTTTCGACACCGACCCTGCCGGAGGGGAGCCTGGCGCTCGAAGATGTGGAGCGCGGGCACATCCAGCACGTGCTGGAAACCTGTGAGTGGAACCAGACGCGCGCCGCCAAGGCACTCGGCATCGATCGCGTCACCCTCTATAATAAGATCAAGAAATACGGATTCAAGAAAGCGAACGCGGCCGCATGAGAATCATTTCCCTGATGCCGGTTGGAAGGGTCGATCGTGCCCTGCTGGAACCTCTTGCCGAGGGGCTGACGCAGCGCCTGCGCGTGGCTTGCTCCATTCAACCCACCGGCCTGGAGGCCGAATTCGCCTTCAATCCGCTGCGCCGGCAGTATCACTCCACCGAAATTCTCAAGAAGATTCTCCAGACGCCCCCCAGCGAAACCTGGAAGGTCCTGGGGGTAACGGAAATGGACCTCTACATTCCCGTGCTCACTTATGTGTTCGGTGAAGCGCAACTGGCGGATGGCGGCGCGGTGGTCTCCACCCATCGCCTGCGCCAGGAATTCTATGGCATGCCCACCGACCCCGATCTCCTCCACCAACGCCTGCTGAAAGAAGCCCTCCACGAATTGGGCCATACCTACGGCCTGCGCCATTGCGCGGATTACACTTGTGTGATGAGCGCCTCCAACGGCGTCGAACGCATCGACCTGAAACGCGCCGAGTTTTGCCCCACCTGCGCGCGACTCATGCCTAACGATGAGCCTTGAGCACCGACGCTGTCATCCGGGGTGTTTCGAATCCAACACCACGACCCACCGGGGGGGCTTGCTGATGGTGTCGGGATTGGCGTCGGGGTCGTACTTGTCGGCCAAATCGCCGGTTTCGATGTCATGCAATTCGTAGTGGACTCCCATGCCGCCATGTTCGGTTTCCTGCTCGAAGGCCACTTGCTTCCCGCCCGCCCAAAATCCCCACCGCGAGATCGGCAGACCGTTGCCGGAATAGGTGCGCTGCGCGCCGTTCACCAGAATGACCAGCTTCAGCGCGATGGGATAAGTGGCGCAGCAATTGGGGTACAGGGCCAACCAGCCAACGGCCCTTTCATCGGGAGAGATTTGCGCGTCCGCAAAGCCGGTTTGCTCACCTTCCTTTTTGGGCACGATTTCCTGGTGGTGCTTGGTGGTGATGTGGAGTTGGCCACTCGGATCGATAACCACCACGACATAAAGGGCCGTCGCGGCGAAAACCGGCGCCAGCCCCAGGAAGAAAAGCATGGCCGCAAGGCAAGCGCGTCGCGTGAGTGATGGGCTTTGAATCAAAACTGACGACCTCAAGTTGGCTCCCCAGAGAGAGAAGAAAAGTGGAGTAGCGCAGACCCCCGTATTTGGGGTCCGCGGCTCTTATCACGGAGAAACAACCAGCCTCCACGACGGAGCTTCCTCCTCAGATTTGGATGCCTGAACCTAAGGAAGAACCCCACGATTCATCGAGGCGCTACTTTTGCTGCTCCCGTGCCCAGGCGCGAACCACTCGGCGCCAGTTCAGCGTACTCAGGGTTTTGCTCTGTTCCAGGAAGTCGGACAACACCGATTCGGTCAAGCAGGGCAAAACCCCACTGCGGTTACTGTTTTCGTATTGGTCGCCGGTGAGCCGGAGAATTCTTGGGGCGCGGCCATCATACAACCAGATTTCGGGCACCCCCAGGCGGGCGTAAACAGGAAGTTTGGGTACTGCGGGGCTGGTGATTTCCACTTCGATGACCAAGTCAGGTGGGGGATCCACCTTCAGGTCGATTTCTTTCTTCCCGCGGATGCGCTCAACGTTTTGGATGTAGAAACAGGAGTCGGGCTCGGTGCCTTTCTTTAGGTCGCGCCTCCGAAATGTGGTTGAGCCCAGACCCTTAAACTCCACCTGCTGCTCTTCGGCAACGATATCGGCGATCATCGCCAAGGTTAGGTTTATCTCCTCATGCTCGCTCGTCGGGCTCATGATTTCCAGCATCCCTTCGCTGTAGGTGAACCGGGGCGCACTGTCGTCGGTATAGTCGGCCAGCAGGCTCTCATAGGTCGCCCAGCTAACGTGGCTGAGGACAAATCGTTGTTCCCCCACTTGCTGGGTAAGATCGATCGTGGTAGCCATGATGGTTCCTTTGCGGATGGCGCGCGGCAAGGCGCTCCACGCCCCCGCTCACAGTGTACCCCACGGCCGCAGGGTTTTCCAGAGGGGGCGCATTTGCAATGATGTCCTAACTTGAACGACCGCGGGAGCAGTATAGGGCCGAACTGCGTTCGGCCCGGGGCCAGGGCCGCTGGCCCCGACGTGTCTGGCAGGGCCGCAGATTTGTGCTCTGAGCAAGCCTGTGTTCCTTGGTCCGCGCCCATAAATCCTTTGCCCAATCCCATAGAAATTGCTGTGGTTACAGAATTAAATTAATTTATTTAATTTTATACTTGACAAAATTAATCTCACAGCTTAATCTTCTTACGTAACTTGAGGTCACCCATGGATATTTCTAAAACGATGTGCCCCGATTGCAAGAAACCTTTAAAGATCGCTCGCATGGCATGCGCCACCTGCGGCATGTCGATGGAGGGTGAGTTTGAGGTCTCGCCGCTCGCTCAGCTTTCTTTGGAGGACCAAACCTTCGTCATCGCTTTCGTGCGCTCGCACGGATCGATCAAGAAAATGGAGAGCCTGTTTGGCATCAGCTATCCGACGGTGAAGAACCGCCTGAATGCCATCA
>Ga0326728_10010311_pt1 | contig 21943 bp, 22 predicted proteins | sample MB3enrmetagenome_FD_207602 | JGI IMG/M metagenome (GOLD analysis project Ga0326728, IMG submission 207602) | Lab enriched peat soil microbial communities from McLean, Ithaca, NY, United States - MB31MN | ecosystem: Environmental > Terrestrial > Soil > Wetlands > Peat | place: USA: New York... | reverse complement strand
CGACCATGGCAAGTGCGCCTTCTGCCCGGGCAACGAGGAGATGACGCCTCCGGCCGACCTGGTCCTCGTGAAGATGGGCGACACCCTGGTCAAGCAGAGCGACACGGAGAGTGAGCGCATAGGCGGCTGGGTGGTCCGCGCCTTTCAGAACAAGTACCCCATCGTCAGTCCAAACGCGCCGCCCTCCTACGGAGAGTATCCCCATTACAGCGAACCGGCGATCGGCTATCACTATGTGGTGGTCGCGACGCCCAGACACGAGGACTCGTTCGCCAGACTGGACCTTGACCAGTGGACGAACCTGCTGGCGACCATGCAGGACAAGGTGCGCTGGCTCTACGCCCAGAAGGGAGTCAGCTACGTGGTCGTCTTCATCAACCAGGGCAAGGGCTCCGGCCAGACCATCGACCACTCCCACATGCAGATCGTCACCCTACCAAGGTTGCCGCCGGTCGTGGAACTCGAGGCCCTCACCGTTCAGAACTCGCTCAACGAGCTGGGCGTCTGCCCCATGTGCCAGGTCGTCGCGTCCGAGAGCGGGGGGCCGAGACAGGTCCTGTCGACGGAGTTCTACATCGCGTTCACGCCGTGGGCTTCGGCGCACGCCTACGAGTTCTGGATCTACCCCAAGAGGCACCAGACGAGCATCCTGAAGCTCTCTCAGAAGGAGCTCATGGACCTCGCCCTCCTGCTGAGGTCAACGCTCGGCGGGATGTCGAAGGTGCTGCCCGACTGCGGCTTCAACCTCGTGATACACACCTCCTCTGAGAAGAAGACCACGAAGCAGATTCACTGGCACGTGGAGGTGTATCCGCGGGTCTCGAACTGGGCGGGACTGGAGCTGGGCGCCGGCGTCTTCGTCAACGAAATCTCCCCGGAAGCGGCCGCGGAGCAGCTGGGCAACGCTAGCAGGAAGGAGCTGGCCCAGATGGTCGGCATCACCTAGCTGCTTTCAGCTCGTCGATGAGGCCTATTCCGAAGGGCTCGACGCCCTTGAGGATGGCCGCGTAGTAGGAGGCCACGTCGAGGGTGTAGCACAGGCTCATCAGCTGCGCGAGGTTCCCCCTGCCCGTCGAATCGACGGTCCTTGGCTCGACGCCCCTCTTCCTGAGCGCGTCCCCGAAGATGGCCAGGGCCTTCGTCTCAGGCGGCGGGTCGTTGGACCGGTGCAGGAAGATCGGCTGCAGTCTGCCGTCGGGCTTCTCCCACATCTCGACCTCGTTGTGCAGGAAGTCCGGGGCCGCGGCGTAGGTCGCGAGCATCTTGGCGTTCTCGTTGAGGCTGTTCTTGAACCTCCTGGCCACGCTCCTCGAGGCCGAGGTCGTGTAGATGCAGGGGACCCTTCCGTTGACGACCGCAGCCACCTGCTTCGACGGATTCTTCTCCATCGGGACGCCCTTGTTTATCCTCCGGGAGATTTCCCTTAGGGTCGAGAGCGACTCGTCGACCTCCCATTCCATCCCGTCCAGCAGCGAGGCGCACCTGAGCACGGCGACCGAGGCGAAGAGGCTGTAGGGCAGCGTGAAGCGCGGCGCTTCGGTGAGCTTGATCCGGACGTGGGCCATCCCTTCTCTCTCGGCCAGTTCCATCAGCTTGCCCCCCGAGGAGATGGCGACCATGTCGGGCCGCTTCGCGCTCATGATGTCCGCCATCTGAAGGGTCTCGCGCGTGTCGCCCGAGGTGGAGCAGACGATTATGAGCGCGTTCTCGGGGTTCATCTTGGGAACGTTCCCCCTGTAGACGGTGACGGGCACCCCGCCGGAGGACAGGAACCAGTCGGAGACTATGTCCCCGCCCGTGGCCGAACCGCCGATGGCGAGATAGATCACGCGGTCGTAGCGCTTTCGAGGCAGGTCCACCTGCGTCTTGAGGGCGTCCTCGGCGTCGGCGGGCCAGCCGTCGTAGAGCGCATACACCTTCTTGGGATCGGACCTTTCGATTTCCTGAGGAGACAGCTTGTCTTCTGGCATCGCGTTCTTACTCGTTCTTGGTGCCACGGGAACGGGAAGGCCTCCATTTAAGCTGCTCAGGGTCGAGATGCGCTCGGACTAGGGCCGTTTGCGGGCCTCGTCGCCCCCTTCGCTGGCGTTCCCATAGAGGTTCTCGATCAGAAGCTTCCTGCTCCGCGAGAGCTCCCCTTGCCTTCTCTTCATCATCCTCTCCTGGGTCTGGACCACGGACTGCAGCGAGAGCCTGAATGGCTCGCGGCTGCCCCCCTGGTAGCTCACAAAGTCGGGCACGTCACGGTCCACAAGACCGGAGCAGTGCGCACCGACGCCCAGGGAGCGCCCGCAGTGGACCATGGTCCCAATGGAGAGCTTGGCCATGTCGCCGACCATGGCCCCCAGCTTCTGGAGCCCGCTGTCGACCCTGCGCGACCCTCGCTGGACCTTCACGGTGCCGTAGGTGTTCTTCAGGTCGCTCGTGGTGGCCCCGGCGCCGATGTTCACCCACTCGCCTACGATGGAATGGCCGAGGTAACCGTGGTGCGACTTGTTCGTGTGGGGGTACACGATGGAGTGGTCGACCTCTCCCCCGATGCGGCAGTCCTCTCCTATCGAGGTGCCTCCCCGAACCAGGGCGGACTTCACCACGGCCCGGGGTCCGACGTAACAGGGACCTGAGATGCGGGAAAACGACTCGATCCTGGCTCCGGCTGCAATAGTGATGGCCCCGGCCAAGGGCTCGAAGGCGACGAACTCCTCGACGTCGGCGTCCGGGCTTATGCTTAGCCTGGCAGCGCCGCGTCCCTTGGCCTTGCCCTCGAGCGCGCCTTCGTTGGCGCCTAGCAGCTCCCAGGGGTAGCTGAACAACACCGGTTCGGCCGCCTCAATGCGCTCCAGCCTTCGCGATGACGCCGAGAGCTTCCTCTGGATGAGCGTCCCGTGCTCGGATGCGCTCCTCTCGAAGTCCTTGCTCCGGAGTATGGCCATGGCCACCTCGCCGCGGTCCAAGAGGGCGAACTCCGACCTTCCGCCGACCATGCCCTCGAAGTCCACCAGGGGGTTGATGCGGGCGTTGATGGCCAGGACGGCACCGTCCGGCCTCTCGTTGTAGCTGAGGCCTGTGGCCTCCTTCGCGGTCCTGGCCAGGTAGTCCCTGCCCCAGAGGACCATCTCGCCCTCGAGCCGGCTGCCCACCTGCTCCGCCACCGACCGGCTCCCCAGGACCTGCTGGGCCATGTGCCTGGTGCTAGAGATGGGACGAAAGTCGGCCCACCTCTCGTCTTCAAAGATGATGGCGCTCATGGCGGGTCGATTCTCCTAGGGCACAGCCCCGTAGAGCTTGGAGTAGTAGTCGTCGGCCTCCCTGTAGGCCGCTCGGTCCCCGATGTCCCGGAAGGACCCAGACAGCCTGAGTCCAAAGAGCCGCTCGTGCATCTTCATGGCTTCGTCGAAGGCCTCCTTCATGCCATATGTGGACGCGGCGGGGATGTACTTCAGGAACGACTTCTCCATCACGTAGCAGCCCACGTTGATGTCGCTCGTGAAGACCGGCTTCTCTCTCCACTCCCTGATCCCTCCGTCCCTCTCCAGCTCGATGACGCCGTACTTGCTCTGGATCTTGTGGGTCATGAGCGCCATGGTGAGCATCGCCTTCTTGCGCCGGTGGAAGGCCAGCAGCTTCTTCAGGTCGAAGCTGAGAATGGCGTCGCCGTAGAGGCAGAGGAACCGTTCGCCCAGCATGCTCTCGGCGTTGCGGAGCTGCCCTGCGATGCCGAGGGGCTTGTTCGAGCGGGCATACTCGACCCTGACTCCGAACTCGGCGCCGTCCTTGAAGTGCTCCTCGATCGTGCTGCCCAGGTACCCCGTCGAGATTACCACATCCGAGACGCCGTTCTCCTTGAGCCACTCGAGGATGTGCTCGAGAATCGGCCTGTGCCCCACAGGGAGCATGGGCTTGGGAAGGAAAAGCGTGTAGGGCCGAAGACGCGTCCCCAGCCCGCCCGCGAGGATTACCGCCTTAATGCTGGCTGTTCGTTTGGACAGGGCTTGTCACTCTAGACCTGAAGGTTGTTATCGCATCCCTATATGCTTCAACCCCAGGTTCCAGAGCCGACGGATCGAGGCTGATGCCCCTCAATCCGGCTTCGGCGATGCTCCTGAAATCGCCCGGGTCCAGCCTCTTCTGAGCGCGCAGTATCACCGGCTTCGACGAGAGCTTGGAAATCATGTGCAGCGTCGAGAGGTCTAGCACGCTGAAGACGTGGGTGGCCCCCTGGGGCGAGACGATCGCTGCCTCCAGGGCCGCGACCTGGTCCATCTCCGAGAGGCTCCTGATCTGTTCAACCATGTATCCCGGGCCGATGGAGACGAGCTTGTCTATCCTCGTGTCCGAGAGCACGAAGGGCGGCATGTGATGAGCGTACATGTTGACGAAGCTGAACGGCTTGCTGATGATCCTGTCCCAGCTGTCCGAGGTCAAGGGGCGGGAGTCGCCGATTGAGATTCCAACCGGGATTGAGGAGGTCGAGACGATTCCCATGATGGAGTCCTCCTGAAGGTCGAAGCTGCCGAACAGGCCGGGGAACATGGACTCTGTCTTGTCTATGCCCAGGACCATGGCGTCGGCACCGGCCTGTTGCGCGGCCTCGGCGTATTCGGACGTGTTGTGGGGCAGAATGGCGAGGAGCGGAGCTTGCGCTTGGTTGAGCAGTCTAGAAAGTCCCCTGACCTCAGTCTCCGAGCTCTCCATCGCGTCTGGGCTCATGTCCGGCGCCGCGGCTTAGAAGCAGGCTGCTCAATTAGCGTTCTTGCCTCTGTTAATTCGTTTAGACCAGCGCTCGCCTTCGAGAACGGCCGGTCTTCCGAAAACTTAACAACTCCCCTTCCCTCCATGCAGTCCATGTCTGGAGTGGTTGCGTTCTTCCGGCATTGTCCATACTGTGGGCGCAGATTTGAGATAAGATTGGTCAGCAAGAAGGAGAGTACGGAAAACGACTCAGTGGAGCAGGAGCCGCCCGGCGTCGCTGGGACCGACGCCATGGGCAGAGCCTGGAGCGGGAGCATAGTCGCCGGCCGCGCCCTGATCGAGGAGAACACGCCGATGCTGTTCATAGACGAGGAGTTCCAGTACTCATACAAGTGCAAGCACTGCGGCCACGAGTGGTCCGAGGTGCACGAGAAGGAGAAAGAGACGAAGGTCGAAGGCTACACAGGTGACTGAGAAGGACTAGCCCGGCAGTGCACGGGCCCTAGACGGGAGTTTTGGCCGTCGAATGGCGCGACTCTCTTCGCGACCTCGGGGTTCATCGCGCAAAACGTATGAGGGCCGGGAAGGCGCTCCTATTCTGGCGGGACCTCGCGGTAGGCCAGGTCCAGCGACAACCCCTTGCGCCTGTGATATGCATAGGAGATGTAGAATATCACAACGCCGAGAAGCAGCAGCACGATTACGGCGTAGACGTAGGTCGCGTTCAGGACACCGACATAGGCGGGCGAGATGACCGAATAGGCCAGGAAGGCCGCGATCACCGCCAGCATCCCACCGAGCAGCGATACCAGCGGAAGACCTCCGAGTTTGATTTTCACGATCGTCGGGGAGGAATCGAAGATATCCCTGCGTCTGAAGGGGAAGACGATTCCGGCCAGTGCCACGATGAACACGGCTATCCACCATCCGAGCAGCGAGTAGGAGAGGACCGTGCTCAGCACCGTCGTGTAGTAGTCGAGGAAGGCGTAGGTCATGGAGATGGCCGTCGCCACGGCGACCACGAGGTACGGGCTGCCGTACCGGCTGCCCACGGTCGACAGCCTGGACGGGATGACGCGGTCGAAGGACCAGGCGAAGATGTTCCTGCTCGAGGTGAAGATGTAGGCGGCGCAGGCCCCCCAGCACATCACCATGAAGCAAACGTTCACCACCCCTATGATGAGGAAGTTGTTGGTCACGAAGCCGAGGAGGTACTGGCCGAAGGGCAGCAGCGGGAGCGGGTAGCTGGACGTCAGCCCCAGCTGCGAAATCGCCGAAATGAAGTCAGACCCGAATGCATGGTACAGCGCGGCCGCGATCAGGACCTGGAGGGCCGCGGCGGTGACCAGCGACCCGTACTGCGCGATTATCTGGCTGCGTCTCACGCGCTTGACCTCGCCGGCGAAGTAGGACGAGTACATGAAGGCTATCAGCGTCAGCGCGGCGTAGACCGACCCCAGGAGCGTGCCGTTCGCCGTGAAGCCTGTGGAGATGCCCTGGCTGGCGGCGGTGGAGAGAACGCTGGCGTAGCTGACCCCCGCGTAGGTCGAGAAGTTGCTGGCGACGGTGGCCGGATTGGCTGCGAAGAGCACGGCGACGAAGATGAGCGCGCCAACGATGCTTCCAAGACCGGCAATCCACTGGAACCAGGCCAGTTTCCTGGTCCCACGGATGATGAGGTAGCCGCTGACGCCGGACACAACAACGGAGCTCAGGAAGTCGTAGTTGGTGTTGGCGAAGGTCGTTGCCATGTGTTGGTAGAACGAGTTGCCGCTCAGCTGGTAGAAGCTCTGGAACATGGGTCCGAGTCCGTACTGGAACCCCCAGCCCGTCGTGATTCCTGAGAAGGAGAGTATGATCAGCGTGATGTAGAAGTTGGCGAGGAAGCCCAGGACAGGGCTGAGAGACCTCGAGACCCATACGTAGTCTCCGCCAGACCGCGGCATGGCTATGGAGAAGATGATGTAGAGGCTTGCGTAGGGGATGCACAGGAGCAGTGCAACCACGGCCGAGACGATGAGGTTTGCGCCCGAGTAGAACTCCGCAGCGAATATCACGTTGGTGAAGGAGAAGAGGACCCCGATGGCCACCAGGTTAATCATGAGGGAGTCGAAAGCCGAAAAGTCTCTTACGAGGCCAGTGGCCTCACGGACAAACGCCTTGGGCGTAGCCAATAGTTGCGCTCTAGAGAGCATGGGCATCCATGGTATTTAAGCACGGGACGACCAGCCGGCGGGCATGAAGGAGGAAGAGGGATATGTGGATGTGGGCGGCCAGCGCGTGTACTATCGGAGCTTCGGCGATTCCGAGAGGGTCCTGGTGGGCCTGCACGGGGGTCCCGGGTCCAACCACAGGTATCTTCTCCCCCTTGCCGCGCTCCAGGACCAGGGGCTCCGCGTCATCCTCTACGACCAGGTGGGCTGCGGCGGCTCGGACCACCCCGAAGACCGCTCGGTCTACAGCATCGAGACCGCTTCTAAGCAGCTCGAGGCGCTGAGATTGGAGCTGGCGCTCGGCAAGATCAGCCTGCTCGGCCACTCCTACGGAGGCTTCCTGGCGCTCGAGTACGCCCTGGAGCATCAGGCACAGCTCGAGTCCCTCATCCTCTCCAGCACCTCTGCCAGTGTCCCCAGGACGGTCGAGGAGATGGGCAAGCTGAGGGCGGGTCTCCCGGCACAGATGCAGGCCACCATGGACCGCCTCGAGGCCGCGGGCGACCTGCAGAACCCAGAGTACGTCAAGTGTATTGACTACCTCTATCACAGGTGCATCTGCATCCTCGAACCCTGGCCCGAGGAGGTGGACCGGCTGTTCAGGGAGTGGTCGCAGGACATCTACAGGGAGATGTGGGGGGCGAACGAGTTCATCGTCACAGGAAACCTCAGGGACTGGGACGTCTCCGGGAGGCTCGCGACGCTCAGCGTCCCCACGCTGATCACGGTCGGCAGGCACGACGAGCTCCCCCTCCCCCTCGCCGAACAGATACACCGGGGCATAGCGGGCTCGACGCTCAGGGTCTTCGAGCACAGCAGCCACATGGCGATGCTGGAGGAGCCTCAGGCCTACCTTTCTACACTGAGCGAGTTCCTCTCTCGCAGGAGCTAGGGCTCCGGAGCAGCCCGCTGCTCGCTATCCGGGGCGCCGGGCTTTGAGAATGCTTCATAAGCATGTTGCGAGCAAAGGGCCGCTATTCTTGCCCACGATCAAGGTGCCCGACACGAGCAGGGTCTCTGAAGAAGACGACGCGTCCGGAGGACCGCCGCAGGCTTTCAAGGTGGTCGAGTATGAGGCCAGCGCGGCCCAGGCTGCGACCTGGAACCGACTGAACGACAAAGAAAAGCTCACGCTGGTTCTGAAGGCCGATAGAGAGCACAGAGACGTGCGAGACTATCTCTAGGAATGGCTCTGGACGACGGGCTGCTTGTTGAGGAACTGGACGAGGTCGACGAAGTCAGGGTTTGATTCGCCCTTGTTGAACTTCACGACATATTCTCGCCCCGAGACCGTGACCTTCTTCTCCGGCTGGAAGCTCGTCTTTGTGTAGTAGACGGCGGCCCAGTGGATTCGGCCTTCGAGCTTTTCCTTGATGAGCTCTTGCGTCTCCATGAATTGGCCGATGTAGAATGCGACGCCGTCGATCCATGTGGCCACCGGGGTTATCCCCGCTTGTCCCTGCGACAGCAGCTGTGAGACGTAACCCTCCATGAAAGGCTCGACCTCTAGCTCTCTCATCTCGTGGATTACTATCTCTCTGTAGGGTCTGTAGACGAATGTGGCCATGAATCTTCGGCCTCGGGCATCACTATTTACTCTTTGTCATTGTCGATGCAGAAGATGGCCTGGGACCTGAAGGCTGGAAAAAGGTGAGCACGAGCGGGGGTCGTTTGGCCCTCGCCTGTGCAGTTCTGGTAGGCTATGGAGCCGCCTTGACGATGATGGTGCCCTTCATCCAGGCGTGGTAGTCGCAGACGTAGGTGTAGGTGCCCGGGACCGTGAGGGTAATCGGGTTCGTGGACTGCCCGTACTTCACGTTCGGCAGGGGTTGCCATGCAATGGGTATCGTGAAGCCGGACGGGCCTGTCTGGAAGTCGACGTTGTGTGGGACGCTCTGTGTGGCGCTCGCATCCTGGTTGGTCCAGACGATGGTGTTGTTGATTCCTACATAGACTGTCACCGTGGCAGGCGAGAAGTTGGCTCCGGCGCCGGCGCCGCTGGGCATGAAGATTGTGGTTGTGGTCGGGCCCCCGGAGGATGTGGTGGTCGAAGACGTCGTTGTTGTGCTAGACGTTGTCGTCGTGGAAGACGTCGTTGTAGTGGAACTCGTAGTGGTTGTTGTGCTCGTGGTGGTCGTCGACGTGGTCGGAGTCACGCTTGTGGTCGTGGTAGTGGTGCTGGTCGTTGAAGAAGAACTCGAACCCGGCACGAAAATCAGGTAGCCCGCAATGGCTATCACCAGTACGACAACCACTGCCGTGACAACCGCTCCAGTGCCTATACCGCTTCGCTTTCGTTCTATTTGCATTCCGTCAGATTCTCCAAAAGTGCCACCCCTAGCTAGTCTTTTTAAGACTTTCTAATCACGCGTATACATAACATATGTAGAACCTTTCGTCTGACCTTCCGGAGCGATTTTCCGCTACGAGCCCTCGTGGTTGAGCCGGTCCGTTCGCGGAAGCAAGGAACGAGTCCTTGCCAATCTTTCATCTCAGGACAGAAGAGGTAATAACATAGTTGGTCAAGGGTCGCATTGGTGTTCTGTGATTGCTTAGGATTCCGGGAGACAAGGCGAAGCCGGATGTGCCGATACTGGGCAGCAAGCCTCCGAAGCCGGAGGAGATTGTCATGCTCTCGCAGCCGGTCCTGAAGGCGGTCATCAAGCTGGGTGAGGACCTGAAGGATGTCAAGGCTAAGTGGGCCATAGACGGCGATGCCGGCGAGATCATGTTGGGGGTCAACGCCCACACCGACCTCATAGAGATCATCACGACCAAGGAAGGCACCCAGGAGGTCTGCACGAAGATGGCCCGGTACCAGACTTTGCCCGCGGGCGCGGCCGAGCAGAAGGCGGAGAGGGAGGCCGACGTCGACGGGAAGATGCTCCCTGTGTACGTCAAGAGCAACTACGCAGAGCTGACGATCGACGGGGTCAAAGTCAAGGTCTACGGCGACGAGCAGATCAAGGTCGGCGACTGGGACTGGGGAGACCCGCTCGACTTCGAACCTACCTTCGTCTACGTGGTGGGCACCAGGGTCCCTCTCGTGCCGCTCCGGCTCAAGAGCGAGCTCGACCTGGGCCTGGGCTGGCTCGACCGCGTAGAGTTAATCTCGGACGCCGTCATGCGCGCCCAGCACCGTCACTAGGCAGACCAAGGAAGGGCAGCCGGAAATGTCGAAATCTGACCTGATCTCTCCCAACTTCGGGCGGCTCAAGGGGAAGAAGGCCTGGCGGCAGAACCTGGACCTCGCGGCCATGTCGGCCGCGAAGATCGAGAGCGCGCTAGGTCCGAGGGGCTCATACAAGATGGTCACCTTCAACAGGGGTCCCGAGCGCATCATCAAGGTCACGCGGGACTCGGTCGAGATGCTGAAGGAGCTGGAGGTGCAGTACCCGGCCGTCAAGACCATCGCCGAGGCTGCCAAGCTGCACAGGGAGGAGGTGGGAGACGGGGTCGCGACCATGGTCATCCTGATCGCGGGCTTGCTCAGAGAGTCCGAGAGGCTGCTGGACAAGAAGATTCACCCCAACGTCATACTCAAGGGCTACGCCGCCGCCACCAGAGAAGCGCTGGCAGTCATCGACAAGGCCGCGGCGGTCAAGGGCGACTCGAGGAACCAGATACTGGACGTGGTGGACTGCGGGAGAGGGCTGCTTAGTCCGAAACTCCGGGCGGCCCTCCTCGAGGCCGCCGAAAGGGCCGAGTCCCAGGGCGGCATCGACCTGAAGCGCGTCCGCGTGCTCACAAAGAGCGGCGGTTCGGTGGCCGACAGCCGGCTGGTCAAGGGGGTCGTGGTGAAGAAGGACAAGCTCCACCCCAGCATGCCCGAGGAGCTGCGAGACGTGAAGGTCGCGGTGGTGAACAAGACCTTCGACAACAAGCCGCTCGAGGTACTAATGAAGGGGCAGGGCCCGTTCCACATCAAGTTCGACATAACCGAGGTGCAGCAGATGGAGAAGTTCAGGCAGGAGGAGCGCCGGCTGAACGACAACCTGGTCAACTTCGTCGATTCCGTGGGGGCCAAGGTGGTCTTCTGCAGGGCGAAGATAGTCACGCAGGTGGCCGACGAGATGTCCCGGCGCGGCATCATGGCCTTCGAGCTGGTGGACCAGGAGGACATGGATGCGGTGGCCGAGGCCACGGGCGCGACGGCCGTCGGAGACGTGAAGAACATAGAGGCGAAGGACCTCGGTTCGGCCAGCAGGGTCTCCATCGAGAAGATAGACGACGTGCGCCACGTGATGGTCGAGGCGGCCAAGGGGTCGACCATCCTGTTGCGCGGCAGCCAGGTGGAGCACATCGACGAGACGGAGCGGGTCGTCAAGAATGCAGTGAGGTTGTTCAGAAACGCCAAGAAGGATCCCAGGACGGTGCCCGGAGGAGCAGCAATCTACATGCAGATTGCCGCGCACCTCGGGGAGTACGCGCTCACCTTTCCGGGGAAAGAGCAGGTTGCGATAGAGACTTTCGCCGGCGTCCTGGAACAGATTGCTGCCAGCCTGATAAGGAACTACGGCCTGAGCTGGTCCAAGACGCTCCCCGAGTTGAGGAGCTACCATGCGAAGGGCCTTCATGCAATGGGGATAGGCCAGGGCGGCTGCGTCGACATGGACGAGGCCGGGGTAAGGGAGCTGGCCTCCACCTCCAGGGCGGCCATCCGCAGAGCCTACGACGTGACATCCCTGCTGCTTCGCGTCGACGAGTACTTCTACGTCAGAGAGATTGCGATGGTGCACAAGCAGGCCTAGGCGGCGGGCCTAGAACACCCAGAAGTTCAGCACCAGCACCGTGAATATCACCGCCAGATAGGGGCTCGAGATCTTGAAGAGGGTCCAAGCTGTCTTCTCGCTCCCGTCGATGACGAGTTTCACGCTGTAGCCCAGTATGGCGGCCCCACAGGCGATTGCCGAGACCACGTAGAACAGGCTCACCGTGGTCACGAAGACGATCGAGAGGGAGAAGACGGCGAGAAGGCTGCTCGTGAACGCGATGCAGATTGTGGCCACCCTGGTGCTCACGACGACCGGAAGCATGGGGATGTGGGCCTTCTCATAGTCCTCCCTGGTCTTGATCGCCAGGCTCCAGATGTGCGTTGGGATCCAGACGATGACCAGGGCGCTCATGAATATGGCCAGGGCCGAGACGGAGTCGGCGATGGCTGCGTAGCCGATGAGAACGGGCATCCCTCCCGATATCCCTCCCAGGATAATGTTGAGCCAGCTCCTCCTCTTCAGCCAGAGCGAGTACACCGCCACGTTGTCCACCAGGCCTATGACCATGAAGAGCGCTGCCAGCGAGTTGAACCAGTAGGCCAGGAGCACCGAAAGCAGCGACATCGCGACCCCGTAGACGAGGGCCCTCTTGGGGGTCACCCTTCCGCTGGGCAGGGGACGGTGGCTGGTCCTGCTCATGATGAAGTCGATGTCCCTGTCGTTGTAATTGGTAAGGACCTCGGCGCCGGCCGACCCCAGGAATAGTGCGGAGAATCCGACCAGAAGCTGCAGCGCCGTCGGCGTGGCACCGACCTCCTTGTAGGCCACGAGCATGGCCGCCATGCCCGTGAACACAAGAAGCAGGACTATCCTCGGCTTGACCAGTTCCCAGTAGTTCCTTACGCTGCTTGAGAACTGCATATTTTTTTGCGTGCGGATTGAGCGCATGATAAAGCTTGTGCATCGCGCATGACAAGACCTCCTGCCCTCAGGGGGGTCACGGCGCCGGGAAGAAGGGTTAAGATTGGGCGCGCCCGGCGTGTCGCCCAGAAATGAGGGATCCAGCGGCGTTTCTGAGAACCGAGTACGGCGAACTGGTGGCGCAGGGGCTCGACTGGAAGACGCACGTTCTCGTCGGCCCCAGCACCCCTTGGTGCACCGTCGATGGCAGGAAGGTGCTCATGCTCTGCTCGAACAACTACCTTGGTTTCAGCGACCACCCCCGGCTCAAGGAGGCAGCCATCAGGGCCGTCCAGACCCACGGCGCCGGTTCAGGGTCGGTCAGGACCATCGCCGGGACAATGGACCTGCACGTCGAGCTGGAGAGGAGACTGGCGAAGTTCAAGGAGGCAGAGGCGTCGCTGGTGTACCAGACCGGCTACGCTGCCAACTCTGGCCTCATCCCGCAGCTCGCCGGGGCCGAGGACCTCATCGTGAGCGACGAGCTCAACCACGGCAGCATCATAGACGGGGTTCGGCTGTCGCGGGCCGAACGAGGGGTCTACAGGCACGCCGACACCGACGACCTGAAGCGGGTGCTCGAAGAGGCCGAGCGCCACGCCCCTGCCTACCGGCGCATCCTGATAATCACGGACGGCGTCTTCTCGATGGACGGCGACATTGCGCCGCTGGACAGGGTGGCCCGGCTGGCCAAGGAACACGGAGCGATGGTCTACGTCGACGACGCCCACGGCGAGGGGGTGCTGGGCGAGAACGGGAGAGGCATCGTCTCCCACTTCCGGCTGAGCCGTGACGAGGTCCAAGTGGAGATGGGGACTTTCTCGAAGGCATTCGGAGTCGTGGGGGGGCACATCTCGGGCTCCCGGGACCTGGTCAACTTCGCCCACGACAAGTCGCGGACGCTGCTGCTCACCGGTTCCTCGCCGCCCGCGGTCGTGGCGGCCTGCATTGCAGCCATCGACCTGCTGGAGAGCGAGCCCCAGCACGTGCTCAGGCTCTGGGACAACACTCGATACTTCAGGAAGGCCATGGTGGGCCTCGGGTTCGACACGGGAAGGAGCGAGACTCCGATACTGCCGATCATGGTGGGCGAGAGCGCGGTGGCCCGGAGGCTGAGCGAGAGGCTCCTGGAGGAGGGCGTCTTCGCCCTTCCCATAGTCTTCCCGATGGTGGCCAAGGACCGCGCAAGGATCAGGACCATGCTCAACTCAGCGCTCAGCAGAGAGGACCTGGACTTCGCCGTGGGCGCATTTGAGAAGGCGGGCAGAGAGCTCGGGCTCCTGAAGCGATGAGCCCGTCTTCCTTGGCAGAGCTCGAAAGCGATAACTAGACGTACGCCAAAGATCGCGCCATGCCGATCTGCCCGAAGTGCAAGAAGCTGATAAGCGCCAAGAACTACTCGCGGCACCTGAGGCGCTGCGGCACGCATCACAAGCGGCCGCCGGGTACCCTGGACCACCCCGAGAACTTCTACATGAAGATCTGACGTTGCCCCGCGGAGGACCGGCGCCGCTCCGCCCTCTTTCGGGACGGCGATGCTCGCAGCGGTCTGGGCGAGAGAGTTATTAATTGGAGAAAAGCCGGCCTGTCAGTATGTCGTCATCATCCAAGGCCTTTCACAAGGAAGACATCACAGGCAAGTCCGTGATCTACTCTTCCGGGAGGAACACCGGCACGGTGAAGGACGTCACTTTCACTCTCGAGGGCGTGATAACTCTGATTGTCGAGAAGACCGACGGTGGAGAGATTCAGATCCCCCTGAGCAAGGTCCTGGGAGTCTCCGACAACGTCGTGGTGAAGGAGGAAGGCGCTTCCAGGCCGTTCGGACCAACGCCGGGGATGGTGGCCTGCAAGTCCTGCGGACGCGAGTCGCCCGTTGGCACTCTGTGGTGCCAAGGCTGCGGCAAGTCGATGGCCTAGGCAGCGGGGTCAGGCGTCGCAACAGACGGCACGACGACCAGTAGTCCTTCGAGTCGCGCGCCCATGGGGCTCTAGCGGGGGCTGTTGGGTCCCTTCGAGAGCTCGTCTATCATGTCTTCCACGATGAACGCTAGGTCGCACTCCGGCTCCCAGCCCCAGTCTCTTCGTGCCTGAGAGTCGTCCAGGGACCGCGGCCAGGTGTCTGCTATCCTCTGCCTGAAGTCTGGCCTGTAGTAGCACCGGAAACCCGGGATTCTTCTCCTGATCTGCTCCGCCAGCTCTCCCGCAGAGAAGCTGACTCCGGTCACGTTGTAGCCCATGCGGCACCCTATGCGGGCGGCCGGAGCTTCCATCAGGCCGACGGCGGCTCTGATGCAGTCCGGCATGTACATCATGGGTAGCACGGTGTCCTTGCTGACGTAACAGGTATAGCGACGCCTCTCAACGGCGCCGGAGAAGATTTGCACTGCGTAGTCAGTGGTGCCGCCGCCCGGAGGCGTCCTGCTGCTGATGATGCCCGGATACCTCACGCTTCGGACGTCCACTCCCAGGCTGTCGTGATAGTACTTGCAGAGCAGCTCGCCCGTCACCTTGGCCACGCCGTATATGGTGCTGGGAACGAGGATGGTGTCCTGGGGCGTATTGTCACGGGGCGCGCCCTCGCCGAACACGGCTAGTGAGCTCGGCCAGAATACTCTCAGACCCATCTCGGCCGAGAGTTTGAGCACGTTGCGGAGCCCCTCGACGTTGACGCTCCAGGCCAGGTCCGGCTTCTCCTCGCCGACGGCCGAGAGGACGCCTGCCAGGTGGTAGATCGTGTCGACCTGGTGGCTCTCGACGACCCGCTTGAGGGCGGCACGGTCCGTCACGTCCAGGTACTCTGTGGGTCCCTCCCCGAGGCCTGCGCCGGCGCTCTTGGGATAGAAGGCGGAGATGACGTTGTCCCTGCCGTGTCTCCGCGCCAGTTCCACGGTGAGCTCGGAGCCGATCTGCCCGGTGGCGCCTGTGACCAGAATCCTTCTGCTCTTTCTTGGCAATCAAAAATCGCTTTTCTGGGGGGTTATGTAAGTCTTGAAGTCGCCTCTCCGGGTGAACGAGGCGTTGCAGACGCCGTGCGTTAGGTGACGAACGCAGGCGCATGGTGCAAATCGTCCAAGCGCCTCTCTTGAATGGGAAGAACTCTGCTTTTTCGCCGGCAAGAGACTCCGCCTCGACCTGCGGCGCGAAGGATTCCTGGGGCTGATACACTCGCACGAGCGGCCGGAATTGGGATTGGCAACAAGAATGAATGAGGGATGACGGTGACCCGCCGAACTAGTTGGGGAAATCACCCGAAGATGGGACAGAGCCAGCAAACACCCTTGAACGCTTAAATAACTGCTTGGAACGGCTCTTTCACTATGGCACTAACTGACCCACTGCAATGGGTAGTGATCGCAGTTGTGGCTATCGTCTTTCTGATGTATGGCCCGAAGAAGATACCAGAGCTTGCGAAGTCAATCGGCTTGGCTAGAAAGGAGTTCAACGACGCTTCTAAGGTTGCGTCCGGCGAGACTGCTCCGGCTGCAGCTGCTGCCGTGCCCGCTGTCGCCTCGACGGGAGACGTCCTGATTGACACGGCAAGAAAGCTCGGCATCACCACGGAAGGCAAGACCCGCGACCAGATCTCCGCTGAGATAGTGGCGAAGGCCCAGACCTAGAAAATCTGCCCTCTGCTCTGCGAGTACCCCTTTCTCTGATGGCCAATCAGCCACCGTGAGGTCTGCTCCGAACTTCCTGGAGGGAGGAACTCGCTGTGCTAGCACGCCATCGCTGTCGACCTGGCCGGCGAGATGCCAGTGCCCTTCAGATGTAGTCCAGTCTCTTTCCTCTGGCCGGCGAGACTCTGTGCTCCTTGTACTCGAGCGGCAGGTCCCACTCCGAAAGCATCCAGGCGCCGAACAGTTCCTTTTCGCCGGATCCCGCAGCCTCATTCTTCCTGATCCGGTACTCGAGAGGCGGCCGCGTACCGAGACGGACCTGGGTGCCCCGCATGACGCCCTCCCTCGAGTAGAGGACCGTCACTTCGGCCTCCGGCTTCTGGTTGGCGATATAGAATGGCAGCCTCTGGGCATCCATCCTCAGGCCATCGACGGAGATTATCTCGTCCCCCGCCGAGATGTCCGCGGCCTCGGCCGGACTCCCAAACAGCCTGCTGGCCACGATCAGCCCCTGGTTCGCCTTCACCCTGACTCCCAGGAACCCTTCGGGGACCTCGGCGGTGCTCTTGGGTTGGAGCGCGAGCCCTGCGTATCCCAGGTATCGGTCGAATTCCATCTCGTCCCTGCCCCTGACGTGGCGGCGGAATATCTCGTCGGTCCCGCCATTCGACACCTCGGAGCAGGCGCGCTCGAACTCCTCGTCGGCGAACCCCCTCCCTTGCTTGAAGGTCTCGGTGTAGACCTTGCGCATGGCGTCGTCTAGCGACTTGGCCGACCCCGTGCTCTTCCTGATCTGCAGGTCCAGCAGCGAACCGAGCACGGCGCCCTGCCGGTAGTAGGACGGTGAGACGTTGGGCGAGTTCTCGTCCTCCCTGTAGAGCTTGATCCACGTGTCGAAGCTCGACTCCTGGGGGCTCTGCCACCTGCTGGACGGCAGCGACTTGACCTGGTTTATCTCGTCGCAGAGCAGCTCCAGGAACTCGGGCACCGAGATTATGCCGGCCCTCCTGAGGATGAGGTCCTCGTAGTAGCTGGTGAGCCCCTCTGAGATCCAGAGCGAGTTCGTGTAGTTCTCCCGCGAATAGTCGAAGGGCCCCAGCGCCACTGGCCTCATGCGCTTCACGTTCCAGGCGTGGAAGAACTCGTGGCTGAAGAGCGAGAGCATCTTCCTGTACTCGGCGGGCGGCTCGGTCATCAGGTAGCTGGCGATGCAGTGCGTGCTGTTCAGGTGCTCGAGGCCCCCGGAGCCCTGGTCCGTGAAAGAGACCAGGAAGACGTACCTGGAGTATGGTATCTCCCCGAAGACCGGGATGGTGTGCTCGACGATCTTCTTGATGTCTCCCACCAGCGTCTGCTCATCGACGGGCTTCGTCGCGAAAATCGAGACTTCGTGGGGCACCCCCTTGACCTCGAAGCGGTGGACGTGCTGGTTGCCGACCTCGATGGGCGAGTCCACAAGGATGTCGTAGTTGGGGGCCGTGAATGTCCACGCGCCCGGTCCCACGGGCTCGAGGCCGGTGCTTATGGCATACCAACCGGGGTGCTGCGTTACTTCCACCGTGACAGGCTGGTCCTGGTGGTCCACCAGGTAGAGAAAGACGCTGGCGCCGTTGATGGTCGCATGCCAGCTGTCCAGGTAGCTCTCGTTGGTGGTGTGCCTGAAGGCGTAGACCTGGTAGGTGACGTCGACAGCGTCAGCGCCGTCAAGCGTCACGGCCCAGCGATCCTTGGAGTCCTTCCGCACCGCGAGCTTCTTCCCTGAGCCGTCGACCGCCTCGAGGTCGAGGACGTTCCGGGAGAACTCCCTCACGAGATACGACCCCGGAGTCCAGACGGGCATGGCGAGCCTGGCGACTCCGCTTGGGACGGCATCCTTGAGCCCCTCGAGCTTCATGACCACACGAAGGTAGTGCCTCGCCGGCTGGTCCATCGAAACTGTGTAGTGTATGTTCAATCTTGGCGCCGCTGTTGCCGCTCCCCCGGGCCCCCACTATTTAGTCTGTCCAGGCGGAACGCGCTGTGGATCGCTCTGACGGCGTCCTTGCCGTCGCTCTCCGGGACCACGAAGGAGATGTTCTGCTCCGAGGATCCCTGGGCAATCATCCTGACGTTGATGCCGGCCGAGGCGACGGCGCCGAAGACCCTGGCGGCGATTCCCCTGGCTCCCCTCATGCCTCCACCCACGACCGCTATGGCGCTGACATCGTCCTCGTAGTTGACCTGTTTCAGGCCCCCCGGTCCGAGCATCGACAGCTCGAGGGCGTTCACGGCCCTCTGCATGCCGTCGCGGCCGACGACCATGCTGATGTTGGACTCGGAGACGCTCTGGGAGATCATCAGGATGTTGGTGCCGCTCCTGGCCACGGCGTCGAAGATCCTGGCCGCGCTCCCGGGACGGCCCACCATGCTGGCACCCGTGAGAGTGATTATGGCGACGCTCTTCACCAGCGCCACAGACTTGACTATGCTCCCGCCGTAGCCCCTGGGGTTGCTCTTCACCACGGTCCCCGGCTGGTCGGGCCTGAAGGTGTTCTTGAAGCGGACGGGTATCCCCTTCTCGGCCACGGGCTCCAGGGTCCGCGGGTGCAGGGCCTTGGCGCCGAAGACAGCCATCTCGCCGGCCTCTGCGTAGGAGACCTCGGCGAGCACCCTGGCATCGGGGACGGTCTTGGGATCGGCCGTCATGAGGCCGTCCACATCGCTCCAGATCCAGACCTCGTCGGCGTCGATCGAGGACGCGATCAGGGTAGCCGTAAGGTCGGAGCCTCCGCGGCCGAAGGTGGTCGTCTCGCCTCCCTGGGTCGCCCCAATGTATCCGGTGACCACGGGGGTCTTCCCATCGGCCAGCAGGGGGCCCAGGGTCTCTTTGACCTGGTAGCCGGTCACCTCCGTGAGAGGAGCGGCGTCGCCGAAGTGGTCGTCGGTCATTATCCCGCACTCGCCTCCCGTCATGTAGACGGCGTCCAACCCCTGCTCCAGGAGCGCACCCCAGACGATGGGGTTGGAGAGCCTCTCCCCGCATGAGAGAATCCCGTCCCTGGACCGGGGGGTGAGCTCGCGGAGGATCGTCGAACCCAGAGCCAGCTTCTCCAGCTGCCCGAGGGTCTCGGCGAGCTTCGGCCTCACCTTCGCCACCACGGCCGGGGACTTCACGGCGTCCTTGAGCGCCTGCGTGTGACGCTGTCTCAGCTCCCTCAGCCTCGCGCTGACCGCCGCCTCGGCGCCGTTCCTTGCCTCCTCCGTGAGGGCGATGAGCTCGTCGGTCACATCGTCCATGGCCGAGCAGACCACCACGAGCTCGTTTCCCGTGGAGAACCGGGCGGCCAGCCGCGCCACTTGCCTGATGCGCCTGCCGTCGGCCACCGAGGTCCCGCCGAACTTCATCACTATCTTCATGACGCTCGCTCACCGGCCATGAAACCGCGTATTTCAATCAGGTCTCTGAGGAGCGAAGACGCCGTCTCAGGACCGCCTGCGCCCTTCCCCACTATCACCTTGGGCCCCGAGTACCTGCAGTCAAACCTCACCGCGTTGTAGGCTCCGCTTATGCACAGGGGGTCGTCCCTGGCCACCAGCGACGGGGCCACCGAGAGCCCATCGCGGGCCACGCCTAGGAGCCTGAGCGCGCCGCCTTTCGCGGCCGCGCGGGCTAGCTCCCCGGGCGAGATATCCGCTATGCCCCGCACGCTCACGTCCCTGACCGTCTTCCTGCTGAGATTCAGATGGTTGGCGATTATGACGAGCTTCACGGCGGTGTCGAAGCCGTTTATGTCGAGCGTCGGATCGGCCTCGGCGTAGCCCTCCGCCTGGGCGAGCGAGAGCGCATCACGGAAGCCCAGCCGGTCGTGTTCCATCTTGGTGAGGATGAAGTTGCAGGTCCCGTTCAGGATGCCCGTGACGTTGGTGATCTCGTCGCCGATCGAGCAGGTGCGACCGAAGTCCAGGATGGGAGTCCCCCCTCCCACGGCTCCGCTGTACCTGAACTGGACCGAGTTGTGCCGCGCCAGCTCCCTGAGCGCGTGGAATGCGAGGCCCAGGGGACCCTTGTTGCATGTTATCACGCTCTTCTTCGAGAGGAAGGCTGCTCTCATGTGGCCCAGGCCGGGCTCGCCGCTCGCGAAGTTGGTCGGCGTCGTCTCGACCATGACGTCGGCCTCGGTCTGGCCGATTATCTCGGCCGTCGACCGCCTTTCGCCCAGAGTGCGCAGCTCGCCGTCCCTCTTCTTGGCCCTGATGACCCGGGGGACGTCGAGGCCGCGCCCGTCGGCCACTGCGCCCGAGCTGTCGACGATGGCGACTATCCGCGGTACGAGACCGTAGGAAGCAGCCAGTTCCTTCTGCTTCTTGGCCAGCAGTCGGGCGAAGCTCTGCCCGACGACGCCGAAGCCTGCGAGTACGAGCCTCATGAAGGACGGCAGGGCGCTGCGCCTTTTGAGGGTTTGGAATAGCGAAGAAACCCACACCGCCGCCCGTCTCAACGTTAAATACTCAGGTCAGGGCTGGTGGAGCGGAAAATTTGTCCTATCAGTATCTTGAGAGACTCGAGAACGCCGTGAGGCTCCACGAGCAGTGGCGCAACACCGAGTGCCTGAACATGATAGCCTCGGAGAACTTCGCCAGCCAGGAGGCGCGGGCCTTGCTCACGACCGACTTCTGCAACCGCTACACGGCGGCCGACAAGTTCTACCGTGGTTCGAGGTTCACGGACGAGGTCCAGGCGCTGGCCGAGGAGGTGGCGCGGAAGGTCTTCAACGCCCGCTTCGCCGACGTGCGCCCCCTTTCGGGGCACATTGCAGACATGGCGGTCCTCCAAGGGCTCACCAGGCGCGGGGACAAGGTCCTCTCCGTGGGGCTCGACGACGGGGGCTACCAGGGGTTCTCGCAGCAGAGCCTTGGGAGGCTCCTCGGCCTGAAGGACCTCTACTTCCCCTACGACAAGGAGGCGGTCAACATCGACGTGAGGGAGACCAACCGGCTGGTCGCGGCTGAGAAGCCCAACCTGATAATTTTCGGTTCCAGTTTCATCCCGTTTCCTCACCCCGTGAAGGAGATATCCAGCCAGGCCGACCACGCCGTCTGCGTGTACGACGGCTCCCACGTGATGGGGCTCGTGGCGGGCGGGGAGTTCCAGGACCCGCTCAGGGAGGGGTGCTCACTGCTGATGGGGTCGACGCACAAGACGTTCCCCGGGCCCCAGGGCGGCATAATCCTGGGCAACAACGAGGAAATCTTCAGCCGGGTCGCCGCCGACCTGTACCCCATGATAGTGGACAACATCCACTGGAACAGGGTGGCGTCCCTGGCCCTGACGCTCGTCGAGCTCCTGCAGTTCGGCAAGAGCTACGCTCAGGCGGTGATCAAGAACTCCCAGGCCCTGGGCAAGGCCCTTGCTGAGAACAAGGTCAGCGTCCGCGGAGAGCCCAACGGCTACTCCAAGTCGCATCAGGTTCTGCTGGGCTACGAGAAGGCGAAGGCCCACCTGATCGCCAGGCGCCTCGAGGAGTCCAACATCATCATCGACAACCAGTGCAGGGTCGGGACCAACGAGGCCACCCGCATGGGCATGGGGCCCGCCCAGATGGAGGAGATAGCAGAGCTCATGGGCATGGTCATCCACGGCAAGAAGCCCGCGGACTTCGTGAAGAAGCGGGTGAAGTCGCTGACCAAGGACTTCAGGACGCCGCGGTACGTCCTCAGAAGCGCGGCCGAAGCCACGGGTAAGGCATAGCTCTGGCCCCAGATG
>Ga0326728_10010310_pt1 | contig 21943 bp, 26 predicted proteins | sample MB3enrmetagenome_FD_207602 | JGI IMG/M metagenome (GOLD analysis project Ga0326728, IMG submission 207602) | Lab enriched peat soil microbial communities from McLean, Ithaca, NY, United States - MB31MN | ecosystem: Environmental > Terrestrial > Soil > Wetlands > Peat | place: USA: New York... | reverse complement strand
CAATCAAAGATTTAAATTATATCGACGAAGAGATTGGTAATATATTGGTTTCCGTTGGGCATTCTTTCTTTGAAAAAGGTTATTCGGCCTCCGAGTTGAGAAGTGTTATTAGCGAAAAAATAGACGATCTTGTTTCATCTGGTGCATGCGAGATTGGTACAAAAGAATTGCTTATAGCAAACGATGCTATCTTTCAATTGGAAATGAGTCGTTGGAATACACAACCATGGGATTCAGGTGACGGCATCATTTATCGAGAACAAGGAGTATGGCACACAACTTATAGGATTTATACGGATATCATTGAAGTGATAGAGACAATCAAATGGAATAAAAACGCAATAGGATGCAGTAAAAATGTTATAAATGCAATCGAAGCTTTACTAGAAGCGTATCAACCTGAAAAATCATGGGATGAGATAAAAACCGATCTTTCAAATAAAGAATACATTAATATTTGTCAAAATCTTCACTATTCAATGGAACTATACCAAGATACAATTAAAGAGCTTTCTTTTGACGAAATTCTAAATTGATTAATTTTTTTCCCTTCTGTTAATACTTAATTTATATTATTTTTAAGTAATAAAAGTATATGAAAAATATCTTAAAGGTGTTTACCGTGCAACTGAAGTTAAATCATGGTGATTAGTTTTGCCTAAAAACTACTTAATCTGATATCATTGGTGAAATTTTTATTGAGAGTCCTATATTAATTCATTTCCCTACTTAGAAAACGTCTCTAACGGCCTTATAATGGCTCCTATTTGATTTGATGGATCTAAAACCCGCTGCTATACCGAAGGAAACGAACTAAATATTAAATACAATACTGACAAATATTAATTTTAAAGTAAAAACGATGTTAACATGGTTCGCCCTTCGAAGCTAAACCCTGAAATACAAAAAATAATCGGTGAAAATATTTCGCTTGGTTTAATTCGGCATGCGAGGAGAATTTATACTGGTCAAATCGAAAACGAGCCATTCTCAGGTGCTGAGAGACATTGTATCGACGGGGGTAATGATCCATTAAAAGACTTAAAATAAAAAATATCACAGTAAGCCCAAATTAATCTATTGTTTAGACCAAACGGCACCATCATGATTTTACCTCCATATAATAAGGATAGTTTCCAGATATTTTTTATATAGTTCTATTAGTTTGCGTATGTATAAATAAAAATTAAATTTGGAAGAAATGTTTTTTCACAAATTAGCAGTATTTTATATATAATTTATAAGCTATGTTTCCCATAATCTTAGCGTTTTATCAGAATTGTTTGATTTGTTTAGATGAGAAATATTATTGCTGCTAAAGTTTGAAACATATGCTGAATCTGTAATACTGTTAATGCTAGAGTTCGAGTTATATATTGGCTGTGCCCTTTCGGTAATAGTGAGATTTTGGGTAGTATTATTTTGAAATCCTTCATTATTACCATTATGTGATCCTTAAGGGGTAAGTGCAATTCCTATAGGAGCTGTTCCTACATTAATAGTAGCTGTAACATTGTTTGTGGCTATGTCTATTTCAGAGACTGTTTTTCCTGGAAAGTACTCATGACCATTATTTGCCACGTAAATCTTTGATCCATCAGGGATGACCGCAACTCCATTAGGATCTCTTCCTACATTGACATTGGCTGTAACATTGTTTGTTGCGGTATCAATTACAGAGACCGTTCCATCTTTGAAATAGGTATTAAGGTTTGTCACATATGCTTTTGTTCCAGCTGAGTTAACTGTAACTCCAATAGGATCCGTTCCTACATTAATAGTGGATGTAACATTGTTTGTAGCTGTATCAATTACAGAAACGTTGTTATTGCCTTGATTTACCACATAAACTTTTGATCCATCAGGAATGAACGATGTCCAATGGTAGCTTTATGTATGCTGTATTTCAATTCAAGCTAATCTTCTCACGAATAATACAGTTTTTCCAAAATAAAAAATTTTATGTTATTTTTGAGTTTTTAATCCATTGAAGAATTAATATAGTGAAAGTTTCATCAAAACTACTTTTTCCAATTTTTAACTATCATTACAAAATGAGATTTCACGGCTACTTAGATTCAGATTTTTTGCTGTAAAACATATGTATCAACGGACAAAAATAAAAAATGAAGCGTTATTTAGAAATACTATATAAATATTAAGATATAAATATTATTTAATCTTGAAATCTTTTATGGTGGAATAAATTTTCTTCAGAAACAATCTTTTTTATAATTAATTTAAAATAACTAAAAAACTAAGTAAGTATTATAGTTCATCAAAGTTTGTTGGTGTACTAGAATAGATATCAATCAACTAATTTTTTGTAGCTTGAATAGTTACCGAAAGCGGCCTACCTTATAATTACTAATTTGGGTCATAACGGAGTGAAATAAATGTTGAAACAATCATCTAGTAGAATAAAAAAGGTAATGTTTATTTTATTGGCAGTTCTTTTAGTAGCGTCAGTGACAGCAGTAGCAGAAAATAGAACAAGCAACAATGGAGTTTCTAGCAACAATAAGGTTATAGATATTTCCATGAAAAACGGTGCTTATAACCCAAAATCAGTTGAAATACCTGCAGGAGATACCGTAAAATGGACAAATATGGACTCAATTGACCATGGCGTAGAAGGGTCTATTTTCAAATCAGGTATAATGTCTCCAGGACAAAGTTATGAGTTCCAGTTTACTACACCTGGTGTTTATGATTATAAATGCCCGCTTCATCCTGCTGATATGACAGGGACTATAACAGTTGTAGCAAAGTAGAGAAAGCTTTAAAAAATGCATTGATTCCTTTGATTCAAATTGCAATTATTTTTAAAATAATGTATTAAAATAATAACTTAACAAGTATCAAAACATAATTATTAATATATATTTGTTTTTTGACTGCGAAAAAATTTATGCCAGATTATTTTTTGTTTAGAAGCAAATTTTCATAGAATTAATTTAAAATAATTACGTGGATAATTTGATATTGTAGTGTAGACATCAACAGACACCACAAATCAAAAGAATTGTGAAATAATTGGTAGGTATGTGAATAAAGAAATACCTGGAAGATGTTGGTCTTATTCGAGTTAAATATCCCTGGAACAACATACAGTTGCAGTGACTATATCTAAGCAGACAGCAGAAACAACTCTTCCAAGCTTTCAATCAATATGATATATCTAAAATAAGATTTGAACTCAATTGTATCCATTTTAATATATATAAGGAGGTGTTTAAATATGTGCGAAGAACATTCCATGGCTGGAAAGGGACCAATAATTGAAACGATAATGGAAGAGACTTGGGAACTTCTGACTGAAGAACAAAAAAGAAAAGTTGCAGTAATGAGAATTGAAAAAATAATCAAAATTTTAGAAATGAAAATAAGCGGTATGGAAAAAATGATCGCGATAAAAAAAGAAGCTATAGCTAATATGCAAAAAATGAAGGAAATGATAAAATAAATTACTTGATTTAAGAAGGAAAACAATCTTGAAATTTGTTGGTATCCAGTTTTTTTATGTATATACCCAACATAATTAGAAAAGTTATGAATATCTTTTACCATGGCTATCGAGGAATGTAGTTCTAATTATATTCTCTAGGAATTTCATTCTTCTGTTTTAGCATTTTATTCATGACTTATATACTTAATTTTCAAGATCAGATGCAATTTTGATCATTGCTTCGACTCATAATTGTGATAATTTTCTGTTTGATGCTATCACTCCCTCAGTTTAACCGAGTAAATTCTGTTATTGATCATCTTAATGACTTGATTCTATTAATCAACTGGTTTCGAGTAGGTTTAATAGTTCTCAAAAAAACTTTCTTGTAATTATTAATTTTAGCAACGAAGGAGCGAAATGAATGTTGAAACAAATGTCTATTAGAATGGAAGAGACATTGGCTATTTTGCTGACTATCGTTTTGGTATTGTCTTTGACAGCAGTGCCAGTGAGGGCAATAAATGGTGACCAAGGAATTGATAACTCCCCACAGAGTTCGGTTAATCCCCATTGGCGGAGCGGAGAAAGCAATGTCTCTGGCAGCAGCTATTGGAATGGCATAGGCTACGAAGACTGTTTGTGGGTCTTCCATCCTTCCACCAACCAGTGGGTATGGACCTGTTACGATTAGGATTTACTTAATTTAATTAAGAAATAAGTAGTATTACGACTAATTTACATAAATAATTGTTTTAAACTAGCTCATATTTTACTTTTGCCCTACAGCTTCACATATGAAGTACCCAAATTAGAATTTTGACTCAAAAATTTATTTTTTCATTACATATAAGGCAGTGTGGTGGAAAGAAAGAGATTGTTGTATGATTGATCTTGGGGGAATTAATCTTTTGGGTATTAATCTTAAAAAAATTAACCTTGAAAGGATTAACCTTGAAAGAGCGAATTTTGAAAAAACCAATCTTACAGGGGCTAATCTTAAAGAAACTAATGTCGAAGAAGCTAACCTTCGTGGAGCTCTCAATTTATCTATTGATCAGCTGTCTAAAGTGAGAGCACTTTATAATGTCAAATTAGATGGGGAATTCCTTATACAACTCAAAGAGAAGTTCCCGTTTCTTTTATTTAAAGTGATTTGAATTCGATACTAAGGACTCAAATAGCTATGAAGCTGATGGTTTATGTCTCTTTTGGAGAAAACAAAAATGAATGTATCACGAAAATCTTGGCCTATTTCACTTGTGATATTTACAGTTTGGATAAGTTTCATAGTGGGAGGAGGGCTTCTACAGATTAAAGGGCATCACATTCAACTTGAAAGATTAGTTGAAAAACAAATCATGTTTGGAGAGCTAGTTGAAATTATCTTTTTGACTGGAGTTATTACTTATTTGAAATGGTGGCCTCAAGTTGGGTGGAAAAGCCCAAATAATTTACGAGATTTACGTTTGTTGTGGCCACCAGCTCTATCGCTTCTATTCATTCTAATGATTGTGTTATATGCCAATCTACCGTCATTCAGTGTCCTGATGATTGTAATCATCAATACCTTGATGGTAGGAATCAACGAGGAATTGATGTTTCGTGGCATATTGTTCTATGGGGCTTCATCATCATTTGGGATCTGGCGTGCAGTATGGATCACAGCGATTATTTTTGGTTCAGTCCATATATTAAACAGCTTAATCACCGGAGATTTTAGAGCTAGCATACTTCAGGCTCTTTTTGCAGGTACGTTTGGTATCTGGGTTGCAGCTTTGCGAATCCGTCTTGACACTATTATTCCGGTAATCATAATTCATTGGTTTTGGGATTGCCTGTCATTTCTGACAAATTCCATTTGGGATCTGGCCTTACTTCCTTTCTCTCTGATACTTTTCGTTTATGGTCTCTGGTTATTACGAAACTATCGACGTGGCGAAATTAAATTGCTAAGGGATCAATATTAATCCAATAACTTGTTGAGAGATCAATTTATTGCCTATTTGATGACTAAACTCTACAGTTGTTTTTATTGTAGATTCATAACATGATAGATTGACAGGGATTCAAAGGACTAGTAAAACTATTCCTAAAAGAAAATTATGGACAACATAACGGAAATCCAGTCACCTTTACCGGTGATCCAGCGAAATGCCTGGCTAAAAGTTTTATCCATTGCAGTAGATTTCTATATTCTCTTACTGGCAGCTTTGCTACTAACGCGTAATTCAAATCTGTTCCCAATCTTGGTGATGGTCGGCAGCTTTATGGTCCCAGTTGCCTATGTAGCATTCTTTTACGAGCGTAGGCATTTCAGCCAACTGAGCTTGCCAACGGTCTCCCAGGCTTTCATATTTGGTGGGCTGCTAGGGGTAATCGCCGCTTCTATTTTGGAGCCATTTTTTATCCGTCAGTTGGATCTTGTCTCAGTTCTAGAAGTAGGGTTCATAGAAGAATTTGCCAAAATCCTAGGAGTACTGTTTATTACACGCAACTTGAGACGCGACTTGGAAATGGACGGTTTGATCTTGGGCGCAGCTTCTGGGATGGGGTTTGCAGCCCTTGAAAGCAGCGGTTATGCTTTTACCGCCTTCTTAACGAGCAACGGAAGTATCTCAGCAACAGTAATAGTAACTTTGATCCGTGGTCTTATTTCTCCATTGGGGAACGGTACGTGGACGGCGATTTTATCCAGCGTGATATTTCGAGAAAGCAGAAATGGCCGATTCAGCATTGATCTTCAAGTCGTTGGTGCTTTTGTACTCGTTTCTTTTCTGCATGCAATGTGGGACTGGCTGCCTCAGGTCCTTACTCCCATTTTTGGCCTGGGATTGGGCGTGATCATCGCCGAGGGCGTGATAGGTATTTTTGGATTGGTTGTTCTATGGACACGCTGGAGAGAAGCGATAAGGTAACAAATTATCTTAGCGCCAGAAACCAAGGACATATTAGTATCTAAAAGAGAAATATATGAAACTGAAGCACCAAAACCAAATTACTACAAATGCAGAAAGCTTCAGGATATAAAGTCAAGTATGGTGATTCGCATTTAATGTCGAAGGCGAGATCCACAGGATGCAATGCTCATGCTTCAATCAGGATAGACTTTCTTGAATGTCACCGAAATCTTGTGGTTCAAATAAAATGAGCTTTAGAGTTACGTTAAGTCTTAGTTTATTAATTTTACAAAAGTCTCTATACAATTATTCTAGACTTTTCAAAACGAGGTTATTCATTTAGCAGCCAGAAATTAAAAGCCTATCTGAAAAGTCAATAATTGTATGTCGTAAAAGTTACGACAGATCAATAATATCTAATAGTTGTACTGGTCGTGTATATTGCCAATTGTAAAAGTTACAGTCGATTATAACACTCTCAGATAGGCTCTTAACAGAATTGTTTATGTTTTCTCTAAGCCTGATTCTAACTGAATATAACACTGTGGTTCAATATTTTATTTTAGACAGTTAACGTTTAATGCAATTGATTTTTCATCTCACCGAGTAATTTCTACTGATGACAAATTCAATTTCCTTGCTGTACGGTCTAATTACTCTTCTGTATGCGCTACAGACGCAGCAAATGCTTTTCCACATTCGATGCACACAAGGTCTTTCTGAGGCACAGAACATGTGTTAGTTGCTTCACAATGCGGACATTTACATTTCCATTCTGAAGGATACCAAATTGTTTCTTCCATAATCTCAACACCTGGTTAGTTTGTGAGTTGCGATTTGAACGCAAAATTCAATGGCTCGATTGCGGTAAAGGATTTACTTTGAATGAATTAAATAATTCCGCTTTGTAAGTTAAATAATTACTTAATTATTATTTATTTTTATTCTTCGCGAAATAAATATAGTAACTTTTAGGCTATTAATATAATATATTTTTTAATAAAAACTATATATTTCATACTCAATAAAGTAAAAATATTACAATTTAGGCTGAAAAATGAGATTACAATTTAGGCTGAAAATGAGAAAACACCAGATTTTCGCACAAAAAAATAGTGTTCTCTGATTATATACACTCAAAAGCTTGTATACAGTAGTTCCATTTTATAGTTCAAAGGTAGCTTAAAAAATAAATACCTTCTTTAATAACAGTGCTTAAGGAAGTTTTCATCTATATAGAAAGTGCAAGGATTCGATGAAATAATCCCTTCGAGGCAAAATATTTGGTAAAAGAATAAGAATGTACCATAAAAATTATATCGCGTTCTAATTTGGAGGCAAGGGGATTTTAAGGGAAAAATATTTGCAAGACACAAAATATTAAAAAGAGAGTTTTAACTAAAGGAGTTTCATGGAAACAAAAATTATAATCGCAATGGCCCTTATAATCTCAGCTGTTTTATTGGGTATAAAAGTATTTCAAGAAGTAAGCAATGAGCAGTTTAGGGAAGGTAAATATATCCATATTGACAGTGTTGTAATCGAGTTTAATAAGTCTAATGCGAATGTCTATGTAAAATACCGTCTTAGCCCTTTCGCTGAAGTGTACATATTCCTGTTTGGGAGCAAGCACCTGGAGCCCAAGATAAAAGAAATTTTTGCTGATTTAGGGAATGTAAAGATCCTTAAGATAGGAAGTAACAGTGCTTCACTTCTTGTGTCAAATATTTCCCAAAAAAATGATAAGTTCTACCTCCATGAATCCCGAAAATTAGATATGCAGCCTGATATCCTTACCCTTGTCTATCCTGACGGTACAAGAAGGAATATTCTAAACACAAACTCTACCCCTAATACCTTCTATACATAGGAAGAATTGCTATAGCTTTCAATTACTTTTAATTAACCTTCCATCCTTTTTTATCAGTTTTTCGTTTTAGAAATACTGAATATCAAAGCTTGATCCATTTGAATATATTGCAGAAAAAACCTATATTTACCAATTTTCCTATTGCACCGACATTCCCACCATTTATAAAACTATATAATTTTTTTGCTCATTTGCCCACTATTATTCATTGAAGGTAAGATTAATTTTTAAGCTACTGCGATATTGAAATAATAGGTGGAAGTTTTGCGTATATCTGCGGAAAGTGGAATTATGGTAAGTTCACGAATTAATTAAACTCTAAAAATCATCATGTAAATTGCTTCAATTTAGAGTGGCTACCGATCGAGTATGAGTCATTATATAGGATTTCTACATAATTTTGAATATTGTTTAGTTTGGGCAGTGTTATTTGAGATGATAAAATTATGGTTCGACAGAAATCTCCTACTGAAGAGCACATAGGAATATCCATCGAGGAAACTATCAAACGATTAAGTACTGATTCTAAAATAGGCTTATCGATGAAAAGTATAAAAGAGATAATTCACAGAATCGGTTATAACGAGGTACCTGAAAAGAAACAAAGTACTATATTAAATTTTTTAAAGAGGTTATGGGGTCTAACACCCTGGATGCTTGAAATCACCATAGTTCTCTCTTATATATTAAAACGATATGTGGACCTCATCGTCATAACTTTCCTTCTATTCATGAACGCTGTACTCGGTTTTTTCCAGGAACAGCAATCCTCCAGAGCTGTAGAATCTCTCAAGAAGAAGCTCAACGTTAAGGCCAAAGTGCTCCGGGATGGAAACTGGTCAACCATAAATTCTAGAGACCTGGTACCTGGTGATATCGTAAGAGTGCGAATTGGAGATTTTGTTCCGGCAGACATTAAGATAATCGATGGAGATCTGGAGGTAGATCAATCGGCACTGACAGGAGAATCCTTTGCTTCAGAGAAAAAAAAGACGGATATTCTCTATTCGGGCTCAGTTATCCGTAAAGGTGAAGCTACGGGTGTAGTAGTATCTACTGGCGTGCAGACATATTTCGGTCGGACAGCACAATTGGTTAACATTGCCAGACCCAGAATGTATGTAGAAGAAGTCATCACTAACCTACTCAAGTGGCTTCTTTCGATGGTAGTCATTTTGCTCACCATTGCTTTTTTTGTTTCTCATATCAGAGGCATTAACCTATTAGAAATATTGCCATTGGTACTTATATTGTTGGTCTCATCAATTCCAGTTGCACTTCCCACAATGTTCACAGTTACCATGGCCTTGGGTTCGATGGAGCTAGCTAAGAAGGGTGTTCTAGTGACGAGGCTAAATGCCTCGCAAGATGCATCTATGATGGATTTGCTATGTGTAGATAAAACAGGTACAGTCACCTCAAATAAACTCTCCGTAGCCGATATTACTGCCCTGGATGGCTATACAAATGAAGATGTGGTTCTCTATGGAGCACTTGCATCCAGTGAAGCGAACCAGGATCCTATAGATATCGCTTTTATTACGGCTGCAAAACAGAAAGGGCTTGGTATCGACGAGTATGTCCAGACCAGCTTCACACCGTTTGACCCTGCCAACCGGAGAACAGAATCGATCGTACAAAAAAATGATGAACACATCCAGGTGGTTAAGGGTGCGGTAAAAGTCTTGGCAACTTTATGTGGCTACGATACTGAAAGAATCTCTTTTCTAGAGAAGAAAATGGGGGAATATGCCGAAAAAGGTTACAGAACTCTAGCCGTTGCAGTGGATAAAATAGGTTTTCAGATGGAGCTTGTAGGTATGGTGGCTCTCTATGATGCACCCAGGCCAGAATCTGCGAAGCTAATCTATGAGCTTAAGGAACTTGGAATTGCGACAAAGATGCTTACAGGAGACTCTTTAGTAGTGGCAAAGGAAGTCGCAAAAGAAGTAGGTATTGAGGGGAGTATCATCAAGGTTTCTGAGTTAAGGGAGATAAAGAACTCATCACCACAAAAAGCAACTAAAATTAGTGAACAAAGCGGTGGCTTTGCTGAAATTTACCCAGAAGATAAATACCTTCTCGTAAAACAATTTCAAGAAAAAATGCATATCGTCGGCATGACAGGAGACGGGGTGAACGACGCCCCTGCATTAAGGCAGGCAGAGGTTGGAATTGCAGTGAGTAACGCTATGGACATTGCAAAAGGTGCTGCAAGTGTAGTCCTTACTCATGATGGTCTGGCTGAAATAATTGAACTAGTTAAAACGGGGAGACAGATACACCAACGGATCTCTACATGGATTCTGAATAAAATTATCAAGACATTTGAAATAGTAATGTTTGTGGTTCTTGCATTCCTGGTTACTGGAGAATACGTCATCGGTGCTTTTGAGATCGTTTTGTTACTTTTTTTGATTGATTTCGTCACCATAGCTATAGCGACAGACAACGTTAGGCCTTCCAAGACCCCAGAGTCTTGGGACATAGCATCGCTAGCAAGAGTTGCAGTGCTGTTGGGCATTTTAATGGTAACTGAATCTTTCGGGCTACTATATATTGGGATGAGCCACCTGGGACTCACCGCCAACACAGGGCTACATACATTTGTCTTTGACATGTTAATCTTCGGAGGTATGTTCACGATACTTGTGGTAAGAGAAAAGGGCCATTTTTGGGAGTCTATTCCAAGCAAAACACTCATGACAGCTATATGCGGCGACATGATAGTAACTTTTGTCATCTCAACCCTTGGTATCCCTGGCCTGATACCAATAGCTGCCGATTATATACCGCTGGTGTTGATATGGTATTTTGTATTTGCCTTGTTTATTAATGATATTGTTAAGGTTAAAGTATTGAAATATTCCATCATAAGTTAGTAAATTGTTTATAATACATCTCCTATGTATAAATGGCTGGTCAATAAGTTAAGCGAGTATCTTGCTTTCCAAAGGCCATTTATTATAAATCCAGGGAAGCTTGTTCTGTGATCTCCAAACTATCAACTTATCCATCGAAAATCTTGGCACTCTACGTCTTTGTAATCTCTTCAATATCAAGCAAAAAGGAAACGAAAAAAGAAAATCAAAAGTCGTAGTTGGAAAAAGAGTTTGTTTGAAAATAGAGGCTCATTCCTGGTATCTTCTGCGATATTCGTTACCCAAACTACGCCGATAATCTGAACGAACCTGATTTCTGAATTCTTCTTCAAGCAGTGATTCCAACGAGTCTTTGATCTCCTCTTCTTTTTCACAGCAATCTTTTTCCTTTGTCATCGTGATGTCCTCCCCATTTGTATTTGGTTAAGGAAGCTATTAACGCTAAAATGACTACTGCAATAATCTATTCGTCTCGATTTATATTTATAGGTTTTCAGAAAAAACAGCCGAAATGAAATACTTCTTATAGATTATATCTTTGTCGAATATAAATGGAATTAATTTCAATGAAATTAAAATTTTATTATTTTGCAAGATTTAGAGTAAAAATAAGAAAATTGAATATAATAACTACAAAAAAAGAATCTCAAAAATATCTCTAACGAATAATGAATTTTGAAGTCTAATCTACTCCTCTTTGTTGTAGTAACTAATAGTTGCATTAGAAACATCATTCATAATAAACATATCCAAGCTCATAATTAAATTAATAGACTCATATACATACAATAATGTTAAATTGCATTTGGCAGTTATTACAATTTTCCTGACATATCCTACCTTAATTTCATTAAAATTTCTTTCCCACGCCTACTTAATTCTTTGATTTCTTCTTGGTATGCAAAAGCTGCTGGCACTAACATAAATGGAATAGTTGCCATAGCTTTAGTTCCTTCTGAAATAGGCAATCCGGCTAAAATGCTCGCTCCAGTAGCACCATAAATTGGAACTATAGGAATTAGCATAGCTAAACCAAATGTTCTTCTGAAATGGATACCTAATTTTGCAGCCAGGAAACCATTGTGCCCTATAAGCAAACCAATACCAACACTGGGCCCTATCGTCTTAAAAAGGTTATATGAGGGTCCAACATAAAGTCCAAAATCAATGCCAGACAAGGAAACAAGACCATGGAATTGATTTCTATCATGACTGGAGTTTCCTCCAACGCTTGACAAAACTATGCCTACATCCAGTTGTACTGGTCCTTTTTCTACTCTTCTTCCATCCATATATCTTTGTTTCCATAAATACATAATATAGTTTTGCTATCATGACTATTTAAACCTGAAATTTATCATAACCAAGCAGATGAACTACAATGGGCTTCCTACTCTATTTGATGGAGGAGAAATAGCACATGATCGTATATTACATTCAGAATACCTAGACGCATTAGATATCTGCTATTTAGCCTAAAGCTTAGTTGTCCCACCTTTCTACCAAACAGCAGATAAATAAAAATCATGCAGAAGCCAAAAAATCTTGAAAAAAGTATGGACTCAATGGACATATCTTGAACTTTATCTAGGAAAACCCCTATTGTACTGTAGATTATACTGCCGATTACAACTTCTGAATAGGGCTTATAAGAGCCTTCCTTTAAAAGCATAGTCAAGGATCTAAAGGACTGCAAATTTATATTTCTTGGCACCTGGGAAAAAGATAGTTGGAAATATGGAAATCGATAAAACAAAGGTTTTCGCACAAAAATTCTCTAAAAAATAGAGAGAAGATAAATTAAAAAACAGTTTCAAAAGCTTTCAAATACTGCGCTTCTCTAGTAGTATAATAAGTTCAGCTTCAATCAGTTGCACCACAAGTTCACTTTCTATATAGTATTATAGTAAGCCGACATTTTTAACACATTTGCTATCGCAATTTTTATCTTTTCGCTTTCCAAGTTTAAATCAACACAAAATATTTTAATTGGATTTTTAATGTCGAGTTTCTAGATTAAAATTTGGCTTATTGTGAGTTTATAGTAAATTTCTATATAGAAAGAGATCCCATTTCAAATATTCTATTTAATTTTTGTAAAGTCATTTTCTTTTATGGAAATGATGGCAATGTGCACCCTGCTGCAAGAAGTTTATATTAACACCATTTTTCCCTATGGCTCAATAAGTTTCCAAAGTCTTATACAATAGCAAGCTATTGGGTATTTGACTAAAATAAAGAAAGTATTAGGTTTTTCTCTTTACTAGAAGTACTTCCTTTTCTTTTCCAATAATTTCGACTTTTTCTTTAATTCCTATTTCCTCCTCAGATCTAGCTTGCCAGTATTCTCCATTATACCGAACAAATCCTGACTTTCCTGGACCCAGAGGATCTATTGTTCGGGCTGTATCACCGATGATCGTTCCTATAACTGGTTTTTTCTTTCGGATCTCGGTTACTTTATAAATTGTGAAGACAAGGAAAAGCCCGAAGACAATTGTAGGAACTATAATGGTCAAAGTCATAAGTCTTATGAATTCGGGAGTATAGATGTGTCTATCTACCATCGGTACAAAGAGTACACTTCCTATAATAAGGCTGATGAAAACGGCAAACCCGATAATCCCAAAGCCTGGAATCTTAATTCCCAGGATAAGAAGTCCTATCCCTATAATTATGAGAAAGATTGCACCCACATTTATATTAAACCCTGTACCTATCAGCCCAAGTACTATTGCAATGATCCCAAAAACTTCTGCCCCCAATCCAGGACTTGAAATCCCAAAAATAATCCCATAAAGCCCAATGATTAAGAGAAGAGAAGAGAGAATTGGATTTGAGATTAGCTCCAAGAAAGCAAGAGACAGAGGCGGTTCATAATTTTCGATGCTGACACTTTCAGTTTTGAGAATCTTTCCTTTCATAACCTTTTCGTTGATCTGAGTCAGCAAATCAGGGATAGAAGGAGCTACATATTCTATTACACCTGCTTTCAGTGCTTCTTGAGAGTCAAGATTTTTGTTTTTGGTTATAACTTCTTCTGCAAAGGTCTCATTTCTTCCGTGTTTACTGGCGATTGTAACCGAATATTTGACAAGGGCATTTATTATCTTTTCATCTTCTATAAGTTTTGTTCCTTCTGCTGACACCTGCACTGGCTGCGCTGAACCAATCACAGTGAAAGGAGCCATTGCCGCAATGTCAGTTCCCATAAGAATAAAAGTACCAGCTGACCAAGCTTTTCCACCCTCAGGTACATATCCAATAATGGGAACGGTTGTATTCCCCATTCTCTTTATGATTGCCTGTGTTTCTTCCAGCCCTCCTCCAGGTGTATAAGACTAATTACAAGAGCTTCAAAGCCTTCATTTTCAGCTTTTGATATTGCATTAGCTATGATATCATCTAAAGCAGGGGTGATGGTTCCTGAAATTTTAAGCACAAGCACCTTATTGTCAGATCCTGTCGCAACAATGGAAACAAAAATGGCTATAAGAATGGAGCATATGAATAAAACAAAGAGGAGACGTGTAACCCTTTCCATAAGCATGTTCGTCGGTCCTTTCTTGCCCATCACTTTTCTTCAGACTCTTGTTTTCATCTTTATTGTTCTTTCTTTCTAGAAATAGTCTGAGATAAGGCTGCTATGTTTCCGGTTTCAAGAGCTTGAGACTGAGCACTATTAAATTCTTTTCACTAGCAATCTCGACGAGAGTCTGCAATTCCCTAAGTTTGATAGCTGTCGGTACTTCCTGATAGAAAGCTGCTGCTTCCGACATTTTCTGGGCAGCTTGAGATTCTCCTTCTGCAAGGATTATTCTTGAACGCTTTTCTCTTTCAGCTTCAGCTTGTTTGGCAATTGCTCTTTTCATTGTATCTGGTAACGATACATCTTTAATAGTAACCGCTGTAACCTTAATTCCCCACGGATCGGTGTACGCATCCAGGAGTTCCTGAATTCGCTTGTCGATACGTTCCTCTCTCAGAAAGTAGTTCGTCGAGTTCCATCTGACCCAGCACATCCCGAAGTGTTGTCTGTGAAAGCGTAAATATTGCAAACTTATAATTCTCAACCTGAGTTACCGCGGCTCCCGGCTCAATTATCTTATAATAAACAACGGCATCGACATCAACCGTAACGTTGTCTCGCGTAATTACTGCCTGTTTGGGAATATCAATAGTAACAACTCTAAGGTCTACTTTAATCACTTTATCGACAATCGGAATAATTAGAAAAATACCAGGTCCTTTTACTCCACTAAGACGACCTAGCCTAAAAATAACTACTCTCTCATATTCGTTAACCATTTTTATGGATTGTGAGAGTATTAAAAATACAACTATTAATGCTGGAAACAATAAGGCGCTGAAGCCAACCATAATTTACCACCTCCAGTTTCATAACCTTTAGTTTCATGTTTTATAACCTCTAGTTTTATAATACTTGGCTGAGATTTAATAATACATTTTCAGCAGTTTCTTTCCTTACAACAAGGACTGCTATTTTCGAGTACTTGACCACTTTTTCTGCAACACTTCCGATAAGGAATCTCTGAATTGCGGATTTTCCGTGTGAACCCATAACGATAAGATCAATATGGTTTTTTTCTGCAAAGTCAATAATCTCAACTGCAGGACTTCCTTCTAGAATAATGGATTCTACCTCAACATTTGCGACTCTGCTAGCATTTTCGACATAAGCTGTTGCTTCCTGACCTTCAGTCCTGAGATGCTCTTTCATTGCTTTTTCCCATTCTGCATCTATATATGGAGATATTGAATAACCCCCCACTGCAACCACATATATAGCATACAGCTTTGCCTCGCTTAGCTCTGCAATTTCAATTGCAGAATCAACTGCTTTTCGTACTAGTTCCGAGCCATCGGTTGCAATCATTATTTTCTTGTAAACAGTACTTTTCATACCTGATTCTCCTTTTCTTTTTTTTGTTTCTTTCTTCCGGTTCTCATTTTTATTTACCAGATAATTGCTCCAATTCCACCAATAAAGAAAAATCCAAAGATACATGAACATACTCGAGAAGATTACACCAAAAATCAGCACACTAATTTGAATAACAGTTTTTATAAATATTTAAATAAATATGTATAAAAATAATTGAGGTGCGAAACAAGATTCTATATGCACCTTTGTAAAACCCTTACTTTTTCGCTACAACTATTACAGTTCCTTTCATATAAGGATGAATCGAGCATTCATAATTATAGACTCCGGGTTCGGTAAACATGTATTCATAACTTTGTCCGGTGGATATTATTCCAGAAGTGAATATAGTCCCGCTTACTGTATGGTCAGCTGAGTCCATATTAGTCCATTTTACTGTATCTCCTCCAAATATTTTGACTGATTCAGGCTTAAAAGCAAAGTTCTGAATGGTTACATCTACAATCTTACCACTGCTAGATATACCACCATTGCCTTGTGCATTCGTTGCTATGCCTGTCAACAATACCACAAAAAAAACTAGCAGCAAAAGAATCAGTATATTTCTCATTATACTGGATAATTGTTTAAACATTCATCTCACCACTTTGTTAAAATAAATAATTTTAATGGATTTTGTCTTCTATGATCTATTAGATCTACCACAAATCAATTGGTTGATAAAGTACATAACCAAAATTAGATCATTTCCTGAACTTTTTAAATGTCAATATAAATTATTTTTATTTAGATCGATTATTTATTACTATATTATTTATTTTTATAAAAATTTCTGATAAACTTCTAGTTTTCTACTAATTCTATATAAAATTTAGAAGAATCTGACAAAATTGAGATGGGCCTCAAAATTTTTTAGGCTAAAGTGTACAAATATTTTCTTTGAATTATTTAAATTTAATTCTAAAAAAAATAGTATTCAAATAAAACTTCCTTTCCCGTGAAATGTTTTAATATTGAACAACAATTTAATATTAATGAATCTTTATTATTCTTGAAAATTTCCACAAATTTGACTAAAAATGTTCTTTAACTTTGGCTGAAGCTGGAAAATCCAAAGTGGTTTCCAGATAGTTTACTCCCTGATAAAATAGTTTTTTTTGGTGAACTTTATTCTTCAGCAAATGCTGCACGTAGGTTTGCTTCTTCTTCCTTTGATAGATTGGTAGCAATTATTTCAAATTTGGACTTTTTCATAGCCTCTACTACCCTATCTTCAACGGCATCGCTAGTCATAAGAAAGAGAGCTGAAGTTCCTTCCGTCACTTTGCCATGGATAGATTTTATGAAATCTTCATCGATCCCCACATGTTTCATTGAACCCACTATCGCACCTAACGCAGCCCCGGCGGCTAGACCAACCAAAGGAATAAAGAAAAGAATACCAAATAATAACCCCCAAAAAGCGCCACTCAATGCACCTATGCGAGTCAAATTGATCAAATGCTTTGTTTTTGGTTTATTTTTCCCCTCAGGCCAGGTGACTATAGCTGCATCGTGTAGTTTAATCATTTGTTGCTTACTTAAATTTTCAATTACTTCAAGTTCATTTTCTGCACCATCAGCGGTGTTAAACTTCAGAACTGTTAAAATTGCCATTCTTAACCTCCTTTTCTGCATTTAAATTTATTTTTCAGTTTATTGTACCATCCAGCAGATATTTTTCAATCTTTTTAATTCACTCTGTCTACGTTACAATCTACAATTATGCCCATAGCTATTTTAAATTAATTATCCGAAAAATAGTTTCTTAACAAAAAATAAGCCAACATACAATTTTTAATAAACAAGCAAGTTAAATATTAATAATGTTTTTTACCATTCCCAATTCTTCCGACCTAATATTAAATTTTTCTTAAAAATCAATCTAGATTCATTTTTTAAGACATTCGTTTTTTAGTTGGAAAATTTATATTTTAACTTTCTAATGAGAGGGGACCGAAAACTGATCGAGTAAATTTAATCGACTCTGTGCACTTTTTATGTGTCACAAATTATCAATAAATTACAAAGAAGTACTAAATAAATATGATATTCATATCTTTTTAATTACCCTAAATAAGACTCACTCACCCAAACTTCCATATCAATCAATTTTGTCAGGATGATATAAGTTTAATTATTTTTTATTGCATCCTTTAAATAGAAAAAAATTTTAATTTGTATTAACAATATTAGGACTTACGCATTTGAAGTACAAAATAAATAGAATAACCTGTAATTTTATAAAATTAAATTTTTAACTGAGACTTTAAAGATATATCTTGGGAACCTTTATCTCGGAAACCCTTATTTTGGCAATTTTGAAATCCGTCAACGTATCCTTGTTTGTACTCTTGGTTATACTTTATATTGTATCCGTCAGCATATCCTTTATCGTAGGGAACATTGCTCTGCGGCGCTATATTAATATTTATTTTTCCCCCATTATTAGGTAATCCAATCCTACAATCTTTATCTCCGGCTGTATTTCCGTCTTTATATCCTACACTTTTTGCTTCAGTTGCTCCAACTGTGTATCCGTCCGAATAAGTTGTAGTTATGGGATTGAAAAGTTGAAAACCTTTGCTTTGACAATTTTTGTATCCGTCAATATATCCTTGTTTGTACTCTAGCTTGTATTTCATATTGTAGCCATCAGCGTATCCTACATCGTAGGCAGCATAGCTCTTAGGTGCCACGTTGATGTTTATGTTTCCTCCATTATTAGGTAATCCACTCTCACAATCATTAAATCCAGCGGTATTTCCGGCGTTGTATCCAGCGCTATTTGCATCATTTGTTCCGATTGCGTATGCGTAATTATAATTTTGTTTGGACTCGGTCCCCCACCCCAGGTTCAATGATGCGCTTATCGATGTAGCTGTCAATGACAGCACAAAAAAAACTAATAGCAAAATACGCATTGATTTTTTTACTATGGCAAATGTTTGCTTATCCATCATTCGATCTCCATGTGTTTGCAAACTTGGATATGTTTCTACAACAATTTGTTTGCTGACCGACGTTTACTATTAAGTAAACTTTTCATCTGCAGATCTACTGCATGAATAGTGTATCAACATCGAATCGTGAAGAATGGATGATTTCAGTAGTCATTTAAGGGTTAACAATATTCCTTAAAACGGTATTTTTTGATTTTAAGGATATACGTTACCAAATATACTATTTATCTTATATCCAGTTACTATAATATTTGCTTCTTTATTTCTAATTTTTGATATGAAAAATATATGCAAGCAAAAATTACATTCACAAATTAAATATGATAAATGCTTATAATTCTGAAGATTAATGCCAATTTACCTACTTTTATCAAAATTAATTCTCAAATAAATAATAATTTTAAGCATAAATTGAAGAATAGATCCCATCATTAATTCAATTTGTTCAATCAAAGTTTCAAATAATATTAAAATAAACTAAAGAATGGACCTAATTATACCACACTTAACGAAAAATCATCAAATAAATCCCAAAAATGGTAAAGTGACAACCTACTACCGATATATTGACTGTGATAAAATCATATTTGAAAATCCAAGTTCCCAAATTCTCCAAATTCCCAGGTTCACACACACAAATAATGATGTGGGAATTAATGAGAATCTGGATTATTTTAGACAGTTAGATTGTACGCATCTAGACGGGTGTAGTAAACAGTCTAAAATAATCCAAACACACACTGATTCACGCATTAAAAATACCTTATGTGAATCTGGGAACTTGGAGAATTTGGGTATCAGCGTGAATCTGGATTCAAAGACAAATATTCAGGAGATCGTAGAAAAGTCTGAAGAATCAAATTTGCTTACTACGCCTGAAGGTATGGCAAAAGCTTGGAAACTGGATGGACTTGAAAAATATCTTTCCTTTTTATTGATATTGAGACTGATGATTCTGAAGGTTGTGGGCTTGACCCCTATCGATCCCAGGTAGTCACATTTCAGGCAATGACTTCAGCAAAAAAAGCCGTTAATTATTCTCATCACCAGAAAAATGATATATAAAGGTAAGAATTATAGTGTCAAACTGCGAAAATATCATTTTTGTACCACCGATGTCTAAATTTTCCCCATAGATATTTTCTCCATAACTAACTGTTCAAGCATAAAAATGTTATTCTTTACCATTACCATAATTCATTGACGGTAAAGTATAAATACTAATAAATCGTATATAGTAGCGTACTTTCTTGAAAATTGACGGGCTGGTAGATCGAATAATATGAAAGGTGGTAAAACAAGATTTCAACAGAAATTTACAGAAGACAGGTTCCTGAATGCTCTATCTATTGACAGTATCAAGTCCACTGCAACTATTACGAGTTTAGTAGGATGCAGCAGATCTACTGCTAAAAACATGCTTTATAAGCTCATAAATGAAGGTAAAGTAAAGAAAATAGAAATTGAAGACGATGGTTACGGTTGGCAGAAAGTCAAAGGTGATTAAAATGAGTTTTATTGATAACAAGAAGCAAGAGAGCGATCCGGAAATTGCGTTAAAATTAACGCCGGAATTAAAAGAAGATGATCTCCAAGATCGTCCGTGCAAGTTGGAAAAAGGTTCAATAGAGCTATGGAAACTTGTAAGTGTACTCAGTGAAATTTGTGATCTACCAATCGAAAAACAGTGTTTATCACTCACTCAGATACTTTTTGATAAAGAAGGCGAACATAGATATTTAAATTTATGCGAAAGAGCAATGCAAGGGCAAGGAGTTGCGTTTGATCAAGAACTGGGTATTATTCATAAATTGGATTGCACTATAGTCAATGAAGATGGTAATACAGAAGTAAAACCTGTGTTTTTGTTGATAGATTCAAAAATTTATCCTGAGATAGATTGTAGACATCTACCTGAAGAGTTGCTGAATAGTTTGCTATGAATTGTAGATATCTTGTTCTAAAAGAATTGTTGGGAAAATCAAAATCTTGCTTACACATTTGTATTTATAGTATTAGGAGATCTCAATGTACATCACAAATTTATTAACTTTCTCAATATTGGTCCGTGAATTTTCTACATCAAATAGTTTAAAATCTAAATTTATGATAACTGAGTCAAAATCTAAAATTTATATTCCTGTATAAATAAGTTATAATCAGTTATCTAGCTTAATCAGAAGATTTTAATTGTCAAAAAATTATTATTGTGAGCCGCAGGGAAGAGATACTGCAGCCCATAGAAGGATTGGTTGAAGGTAGGGTAGACCTTTGAATTAGAACTAGATTTAATTTATTATATAGTTTTCCCATATACACTAAATAGTATACCTTAAACTAATTAGTAATGGAAATTAAATGTTCCAGATCTCGCAATGCAACATAAGATAGGTATTCAATGCCAGTCAATAAATGAATTAATCTCAGGCCCTACAACAGGCTGATAATTTATCCTAAGTTAATCATTACCTCACTCGAGAAAGTGCCTTAAATCGCCCTACTATCGCTCTTCTCCCACTCTATCTATTAGCAGAATTCATGTTTTTATCAGATTTTTCCATAACCCATAACTTGATTTATATTATTTTAAAGTAATACATGTATATGGAAAATATATGAGAGGTAGTTACCGTGCCAAGGTATTTGAATCATGGGGAATTGATTTGGTAGAAAAACGACTTATTCTAAGCACGCTGGTGAGACTTTTACCTGAAGATTATATAAACATTACTATAGTCAAAAAATAGCTTACAGCGCCTGAGAATGGCTCTTATTTGATGCACATAAACCCCGACTTTGTGCATGAGATAACTAACTAAATTTTAAATACAAGATTCACTTATATTAATTATAAGGAATAAAAAACGGTGCGACCATGGCTAGACCTTCTAAATTGACTCCAGAAATACAAAATAAAATCGGTGATAATGTTGCT